>BNJT01000013.1_pt1 | contig 32894 bp, 56 predicted proteins | sample 8540491 | NCBI WGS metagenome assembly BNJT01 (sample SAMD00202455, study PRJDB9452) | human saliva metagenome | host: Homo sapiens | reverse complement strand
ACCATCGCTGTTTTTTTATTTTGAGTAAACAAAAAACCGCAAGCCTGAGCCTGCGGTTAGTGTAATCTATTTTGCTTTCTTTCTATTTTATTTTGTAGTGATTAAACCGAAATTTCTCTTAAAAATACATTGTTAAGATAATAATTCATTAACTCTTTCCTGAACCGCTTGATAATCATATCCAGCGTTTGTTAAGTTGTCATAGCGTTCTTGTCCGTTTCCCCACTCGCCGTTGATAACCTCTTGCGCAATTTTATCAAGGTTTTGAGTTTGTGATTCTGTTCCGTAAATAAGTTCATTCACTTTTTGTTGCACTGCATCATAATCATAACCAGCGCTTGTTAAGTTATCGTAGCGCTCTTGTCCATTTCCCCATTCTCCTTGTAGAACTTGATTTGCAATTTTGTCAAGGTCTTGAGTTTGTGAACTTGTTCCATCTAGTAACTCATTTACTTTATCCTGAACAGCTTGATAATCATAACCAGCGCTTGTTAAGTTGTCATAGCGTTCTTGTCCATTACCCCACAAACCATTTAAGACTTCTTGAGCAACAGTTTCTATTGATTTACTGCTAGAAGATTTTTGTAGGACTGGTTGAGGTGTTTCGGTCTCTTCAAACATTTCTTCATCGTCTAACAAGACAATATTTTTATCAAAGGGATTGCTTGAGTATTGCCACCATCTTATACCATCCATAGATGGGAAGTACTCAAAATCAGCATTTCCATCGTTTAGCCCATAGCCTGCAATCCAAAGGCTAGTTGGAAATTTTGCAAGAATCTGCTCATAATAGATATTATTGAGCGTGAATGGCTTGTAGCTGTAATAGATTGGCTCATAGCCATTTTCTTTGAGGATTTCCATAAAGCGAATACATGCATCTGTATTTGCCTGTTTATCTCCGCTAGCGTGATCTTCGTAATCAAGACACAAGTATTTTACTTTTTGAGGTACGTTATTAAGAAAGTAGCGTGCCTCTCGTTCAGCTTCTTCGATGTCACCTCCAAACCAAGCAAAATGGTAAAAGCCAATAGGGTTAGATTGTTCCACTTGAGCAGATAAGCAAGGGTTGATATAGCTTGTACTTTCAGAAATTTTGATGATAGTATTCTGTGTACCCATGTCAGCCAAAATACCTGTAATATCGTATCCATTGTGGCTAGATACGTCGATGAATAAGTCGTTTTTCTTCATTTTTTCCTCCTAGTCTTCGCCTTCGCTTGGTTCTTTATAGTCAAGAGCACGTTTGCTATCAGTCAGACCTTTCGTTGTTGGGTCTGGAATGATATTCAAGATGTTTACAATCGTCAAACCAACAAGATAGGGATTTGAGAAAAATTTTCCTAGCAAGTCAAAGATAACTCCCCAACTAACCAAATCTTCCAATTTGAGATTGAAATATGCGAGAATTGGCAAAGCTAAAGCGAATGCAACTCGCAATAAAAATGTTTTGTTTTTAAAATTAAAACGTACTTTCCAGTTAATCATTTGTTATTTTCCTTTCTATTCTTGCAATGTTGTTGGCCAAGGGTCGTCTGTCGTAAATACTACTGGGCTTATGCGAATTTGAGAAAGCATAGTATTTGTTACCTCATTTTTTCCCATGGCGTATCTCAACTGAATAGCGTTACTATCTTCTTTACCGCCTACGTAGACACTACCAAGTAAGTCTCCTAAGTCTCCATATAGGCCAGATAGTAGAGAGCTTGCACTTCTAAATCCTTCGGGTAGAATGTCGTTCCCTCTACCAGCATTTAGCTTAATCCACGTATACTTTTTACCGTTGATAGTTTTTTCAACAACGTTTCCACTAAACTCTTGTCTTTGTAAGTCATCAACACCGAACCATCCCCATGACAAGCCGTCGAATTTAACGACAATTTCATCGTTAATTCTTCTGACTTGTACTTTCGCGCTTTCTCTCTTGTTGATTACTGGCAACGTCCTCCAACCAGTATCACCAATCAGTACACGCCACCCTGTGTTACCGTTTCCTTTTTCTTTAATCCATTTCAGAGCTCCGTTGGTCACGTTGACATCTACATAGGTTGTACCGATTTCAGCAGTGATACGGCCTTCTGGTGAGCCTGTGCCACGGATTTCATGACCTACGTTCTCAGGTAGTGGCAGAGTGACATTATTACCTCCAACAATTCCAAGGGTATTTCCAGTTAGAGTTAATTGTGGACTCGGTTTTTCGTTCAGTTCCTTCACATCACGGCCGACCGCCTGAGCAAATTCCTCTAAATTGTTCATCGCAATCACGCTTTCGCTGCATTATAGGTTGCGACCAAGTCAAGGTTGGCAAACTCGTCAATACGACGACCGAGGTCAGCCAGTTTTTGCACGACTGCGCCTTCAGTATCGCCACTCATGCTAGCGATTTTCTCAGCGATTTCTTTGAGTGTATTGAGGTTTTCAGGAACACCCTCGCCTAAAATATCATTTAACTGCGGTTTTAGCTTGTTCAATCAATTGTGTGACTGTCGCATTGTCAATCTTGCCGTTAAGCAGTTGTTTCAATTCCTTGATGTCAACTCCGACTGCTTGAGCGAATGCCGTTAATTTTGTTGTGTCCATTTTTTTACACCTTTCCTAAATTATAGTAAAAGAGCAAGTCAGGGATTTCCTGACTCACTATGCCATCACCACTTACAGTTTTTCCTGCAAGCTGCTTCTTAACTTCTTCAGCAATATCCAGCTCCTTAAGAGCATGAATTTCCTCTGCAACCAGATTCTTATCCGATTTTGTGATTTTAATTTGAGTCGAGTCGTCGCTTGGGAATGTATACCCCCCTACCGATACCTCGATTCGATATAGACCAGCAGGTAAAATCATGCCCAAACTAAAGGCAACTGCGCCATTTGTCACGACTGCCGTTTTGCGTAATTGCTCCTGACCTCTCGTCAACGTGATAGATGCCTCTTGTCCTTCAAGCTGTGGAATCGGATCATGATTTTCATCAAGCAAAGAAAAGGCAAATGTGGAAGCCATATCGCCTTGCTTGACTAAAAATCCACCGTCCACTTGTTTGAGATTGGTTGAATTAAGAACATAAGCCATTCTTTGCTCCTTTCTCGTCTTCAACTAAGATGTCGTCCCTAATCTGCAATGCTTCAAAATTGTTGTACAAGTGGTCAATGTAGCCATTGCCTCCAAGAGCTTTATAGCTTTTGTGCATGTTTTCGACCACGTAGAACTCGTCCTTTGTGGTAAACCCACGTCGGATAGCTCTGCGAATATCACGATCAAGACGCATCCTCATAGTTACCAGGTGCGCCTCGTCGTGTAACTTCAGTTTCTCTTGTACTTCGTCAATTTTGGTGTTGTTCTCATCGGCAGTAACCTGGACATCTTTGATTTGTTTCTTGACATCATTCAATTCTGAAATGATTTGGTCTGTCTGTTCCTTGGTCTTCTTCGGCATTTTATATCCAAGCCAAGCTACGACGATTGGTGTCGCTACTGGTAGCACGTTCATAAAAAAATGCTCAGTTGATTGTAAGACGTCCATAGTCACCTCTACTGTTGATTTGTTGCTTTCGGAACATTAAACTTCCAAGTTGCTAATACACCGTTTTGGGAAGGTGTTCCTTCGAGTTGAGCAAGGGTTTCTCCTTGGTATGTAAACGACTGATTCGTTTGAATCAAGATACGTTTACCTTCTCCGTTGATTTCAGTGTGACCAGGGTCTTCGACCGCAAAGATTGCACCAGGCTCATAAACTTTACCGACTTCAGCAAGAGGGAAAAGTTCGACCATTTCTTTGTAAGTCGTACCGTAAGAAACTTTCTCACCCATAATTGAATCCTGAGCCATCACTCGCACTACTTTATTAATGCGGTTCGCAAGTGCTTCAAGATTATTCTGCTTCGCTTCAGTCTGAATTAATTGTTGTTTGGTTTGTTCAAGATTTGCTTGAGCCTGCTCCAGTTTCGCTTGCGTTTGAACAATAGCGCTAGCTGGGTCAAGCTCTGCCTTAACAACGTCCAAAACAGCCTGAATAAGCGTTTCTTGGCTTTCATGTGTGCGGTCGCCTGCCAAGCCTGCTTGCTCATAGCTATAGCGTTGCCCATGTTCTTTCTTGATTGTCACGACTGTGACATTCTCTAGGCGGATGTAAGAAGGGGTATTTGCTAATTCGTATGTTTGTGTCATGTTCTATTCTCCTTTTTGCATTTTTGCTTTTGTTTCTTCGAAAAGTTCTTTGAGCGCTGGGTCGTATTTCAGCACCTCGTTCATTGCTTTTAATTCGCTTGTTGCAAGTTGGTAAAATGCCTCATTTTGAGCCGATTCCAACTCACTTTTAGCCAATTTAGTTGCTAGTGAGTTCATCACTAATTGATCCAGTGTTTCGTTCATGCTATTTCCTCCAATTTTTGATTTAGTTCTTGTACTGCTTAATTAAGTAAGGCACAAATTTTGAGTAATTGATTGTTAAGTGATTATCCTCGCCCTCGTATTTCTCGACTGCACCAGGAATAATATCTAACACTTCTTGCGCGATCAGACCGATTCCTTCATGAGTCTTATCCTTAATGTAGTCAAATGCGACTAAATTTAAAGCATTTATTTTATCCAATGCCTTGACTGATGTCGGTTCAATATTCTCTTTCAATTTTCTATCCGAACCGGTTGTGATTCCAGCGTGTTGTCTCCATTTCCCAGTGACGATTTGACTCCACCAGACAACTCTATTGTATCCACCATCAGGATTATCCCCCTTCGCCTTCCACATCATCATAGCCAATCCATATTCCTCTCGGAGCATTGATTTTAGAGTAGAAATTAACCTTTGATGTACTTGCGAAATCCACTTTGGAATAAAAATCCACATCATTCCTACAATACATCTTCCCGTTAGTGTTGACATACCAAGCTTTGGGACCAGGGGTGTCTAAACTTTCACCCCAATTTGCCCAAATGCGTTTCTGTTCGCACCAGCGTTCATTCCGTTACCCATCCCAATACTAACAGAGTTAATTCCTGTTATGAAATATCCATTTCTGTTTGTGTATTGACCAAATCTGAAGCCTCCAATTTTACCTTGAAAACCTTCTAGAAATGTCGCAGTGACTACGACAGACCGAAGCTTGTTGATAAATGCCTCTTTCGCAGCAAGCATATCTGTAAAGATATTACTTGCCACTAGCTTGTTAGCAAAGGCTTGGTCCATTCTCACTTTATCAGCAGTAACGGCTTCAGCACCTATAATTGTAGACGTGACCGAACCAGCTTCAAAATTGGCTGTCTTCAGCTTGTCAACCATTGCTGACTTGATAACGGCTCTGTCAATCAAGGTTTCGCCTGTGATGTGAGTAGCCTTACCAGTGATACGATTTTGTCCATTTGAACCAAGATTAATTCCTGAAATCAAATCACCTGCGCTATTGATGTTTTGCACAGACCATGACCCAGCTAGCTGACTTTGAACTGTTTTTAGGCCTTCATTCTTAGATACCTCAACCTGAAATAGTTGGTTAGTAAGTGCCATGCGAGCGACCTTGTTAGAGATGTCATTTTCATTTCTACCAATAATCCGCTCATAGAGTTGACTGGTTTCTCTGACTCGTTGGAAATCGACTTGGTTAGCCTTTCCAGCTATCTGAGAGGTAAGGTTTGCAAATCGGCCATCGACCGTCTGCTTGTACTGAGAGATTTTTGTAGCGATGTCATTGTTCGTCTGCGTGCTTATCGCACTAAATCGACGTTCAAGACCTCTCACATCCTCTTGATAAGCTGATTTTCCAACATAGTCTCTTGATATCTGCTCACGGATTGCGCTAACTTGACGAGCGCTCTCGTCTCGAGCATAACGTTGCAAACTCTCTTGTCGCTGACCATCCTTGCTGATGTAGGTCTCAACCGCGCCCATTTTAGTAAACAGACCATCTGCAGTGCTCTTAACTTCATTTAGCTTAGTGCCGTACTGAGTCTTGAACGACTCAATCTGATTAAGCACATTTTGAGAAGAGTTCTGCAGATTAGTAATGTCTGCTCTTGCTTGCTCACCAATTCGCTTGGCTTCTTGAGCGAGTAAGCTGCTTGCGCCAGCATTTCTCAAGGCTTCTTCTGCCTTTCGTCTAGCTTCTTGGATTGAAGCATTATCAAAGCTGTCGAAACGCTGATTGATAGTATCAGAGAGTTCCCTCTTGACTTCTTCGACTCTGGCTTTAGCAGCATTAAGACCGTCTGTGAATTGATTGACAAACTCTTCTTTCTTCCTGTCAAAAGCAAGACTAGCATTCTTGAGTTCTCTTGCTAACTGCCTTTCAAAATCACTTTGAAGTTGTTGAGCTTCATCCTTAACTGCATCACTCACTGCGTTACCAATCGCATTCGCAAGGCCTGACTTGAACTGCCCAAAACCAATTGTCTTCAATTTTTTGCCCATTGGTGAGTAAGTGTACTTAGTAATCTTCTTGCGCACGTCAAGATTGTAGACATCGTGAAATAAACTCACAATATCAAACATCTGGACAGGCACATCACTCTGGCCGACAACCTCAAGCTCAAGGCTATCTTCCATCATGTCACAGAGCGAAGTTCGATAATACTGCTCACCATATTTTCGAAGGCTTGCTTCATCATTCACATCCCGATCATTAACCTCAATCACATCTTCGTAGATTTGACTGTACTTGTTAATGAGTGGACTATCCACAACCACAGACAACTTGCGGTCAGGCGCCTTTTCTCCCTCACCTTTGACTGTCGCGATGAAAGTAATTCGAGTCTTTAAAGACTTGGTAGATGTCTTGTGCTGGTAGCTAGATAGGTTTTTCTTATACATAAAAAGCGATTCGTTCTCTGAACCGCCATTTTTCAACAATCGAACCTGGTAGCCGTGGCGCACAAGGTCTCCACCCCATTGACCAATAATAGAATGCTTATCTTTCGCAAATGCCTCCATAGCATTCTTAGAGCCAATATTAAAGGTATGCCTATCTTCAATATCAGAGAAGAATGAGAACGGATTGTCACGAGTGATCGCGCCAGCAAAACGACTGAGAGCAGTTGAGCCAGTCGCTTGATCAAGAGTAAGCGAACTGACCACATAGTTATTCAAAAGGGTGAATACTTGTTTCGCATAGACTTGAATATAGTCATGCTTCTTCTCTACCTCGAAAATGACAAATCCTGTTCACCGTGAAGGTCATCAGCCGTTAGGAACGCTTCCTCCTTCAACTGCTCCCACAACGAATCCGAGGTCGGAAATCGGAAGGACAATTGATAAGTGCTATTATCCTCTTGAACAATTTCATCAGCATAGGCAGCGTTCAGAGGCATATTTCCATTTGTTAAATAAATCAAATCTTATACCTCCAATTCGGTCGAATAGTAATTTTACGGACGTTTCCGGTAAACGAGATTCCGACCTTACCGGTCGGGATTTCCAAGAACCCTCCACGTTTCCTGAGAGTGTTCTGAACCGCACCAGTAGCATTGTAGATATTTTGCTTACCTTGCCTACAGTCAATCGTAGCCTTAGTCTTAATAGCAAGATACATGGTCTTACGGCCAATAGTAAGGGAGATATCACCATCCCCCTCAACCTCGATGATTGGTTCAGAATAAATCGTCCCAAGATTAATGATTGTACCAGATGCAGTAAGAACAATAGGTTCTACGCTCTTCTGATATCTGAAGGGTTGCATGTCTAACTTGATCTCTAACTTCCAAGCATGATTCCCAAAAGGTTCAAAACTAGCAGTCACAAAGTTAGCATAAAACAATGAGCTAAGCTGATAGCTAAATTCCAAAACGTTATCATTCGATTGAAACTTATCAAGAATACTTGAAATCTCAACCATTTTTTTAACGTGGAGAGTGAAGGTCCTTTCGTAACTGTCGAAAGAACCGTCTAACACACGGTAACTACCATTGACTCCATAAAGAGTTGCCTTCTCTCCTTTTGGCTTAGCAGCCTCCACCTTCCCAAAAATCGGTCACAACACAACCAGGAAGGCTTGATGTATTAAAACCGTTGATGATCATATAATCCATTAAATTCCTCCCCTCGCATAAATAGCACCGTGTTGTTCATAGGTTTTGATTGAGATAATGTCATTATCCAGATAAACGTCTGACGATTTTTCAAGGATAGCAGTAAGGATTCTCTCCATACTTGCTCTCAGAATCGCTATCTCAGACACGGTTTTATTTTCATGCGCTTCAAATTGAGACGACGGCATAGCCAACTGTGCCTCAAGACTTTTGGTCACGGACTCAGATGAGTTCAGATCCAGACTGTCTCCTGAAAATACATCCGAAATCTCACCAGCCATACCTCCGACCGTTTTCTTGACGTCTTTAAACCCATCTTTTAATCCATTGTCTAAACTTCCCATAATTGCATTACCTGCTGGAATCAAAAGCTTACGGTCATACTCAATAGGTCCTTTATGGTCACGGATCCAACCAGCGATACCACCGACGAAGTCAGTTACAGAAGACCACATAGACTGCAAACCATTCAAGAAACCTTGTAAGATTGCTTGTCCTGCACTATACAAATCAATATTCCACAATTGATTGAAGAATCCAGTTACATTACTTACAAGACTAGATACCGCATTAGACATGTTGTTCCAGGCATTTTGCGCCCCGGATACGAGACCATTGATAATACTTAGAACGCTAGACGCTAGAGAACTCCAAGCATTGCTTGCCGTTGACTTAATACCTTCCCACAAACTTGATAGGAAGTTCATAAAGCCATCCCAGATATTTTGAGCTCCCTGCACCAGACCTGTTATCAAACTTGTTACAGTAGACTTTATCCATTCCCAAGCCGCTGAAGCAGCAGACTTGATAAATTCCCAGTTAGCAGAGAGACCAATTGAAAAGTTTTCAAAAGCAACTTTACCAAATCCGACAATAGCATCTACAATACCAAAAAAGAAGGTTTTGATACCTTCCCAGACTAGAGAAATGCCATTCTGAATACCTTCCCAAATTAGAGAAAGATCAGCTCCTAGCTGGCTGAAGTTCCCTGTCACAAGGTCGATGATGATGAGAATAGCACCCAAGAAAATAGATTTGATGAAGTCCCAAGCGCCTTGAAAAATCATCTTAATCCCTTCCCAAATTTGAGTCAGACCAGCTGAAATGTTGTTCCAATCATTCATAAATCTATCTATAAACGTTTGAACAATCGTCATCACTGCTGTCGTGATAGCTGTCCAGGCCACAGATGCGGCCTCTTGAATGCTTATCCATAAATCTGAAAAGAATGTTACAACAGCATTCCACATCGCCTTCAAAGACTCAATGTAAGCATTCCAAGCTGTTACGACTCCATCCCACAAGGTGCTAGCACCCTCAGAGATTCCCAGACCAAAGGCCGACAAAGAAATCAGCAATCCCCTGCCATGCCTGCTTGATCCAATCCACAAAAGATGACCAAATTTGCTGACCAGTTTCTGTTTGTGTGAAGAACCATACAAGACCTGCAGTCAATGCTGCGACTGCCGCTACAATTAACCCAATTGGATTGGCAGACAACACAGCATTAAAAATACCGAACGCTCCGCTTGCTCCCATAGTAGCCGCCGCATTCGCTGCTTCCGCGGTAGTGAGTGCACCGGTTCTTACGAACTGAGCTAGCATTAAGCCATTCGTAATAGCCAGAGTTGCATTCCTGATTGTTTCAATTCCTTTTGTTAGCGTTAAAACAGCTTTATAGCCCGACCATGCACTCGTAATGCTAACAACAGCCAATTTTAAAGCATCTAACGCAAGAGGCGAATCTTTTAACCAAGATGTAAATTTGCTAAGACTTTCAGAGGCGTCTCTGATAAAACCTGAGATACTTTCAAATGCAAAACCTAACAGGTTCACTCCCTGCTCCCCGTCTTTAATCCCTAACAGATCTCCAACAAAATCAACAACAATACTTGCAACATTGCCAGCAACAACCCCAATGTTCTCAAAAGTAACTCGAATATTGTCTGCGATGTTGACAATTTGATTAGCAGCACCCTCGCTAAATCCAAGCATGGTCAGGATATCAATGTTATCTTGCTTGCTCAATGATCCAAAGATCATATCAAAGAAGGTTTGAAAGATACCTGTCGCTCTCGATAGTTGACTATAGACTGCACTTCCAAAAGCATCCCCAAAAAGCTGAGAAGCAATCTGGCTAATCCCTTCAGTCAAAACCAAGCCAAGGCCAGAAAAAATATTTCCAACCATTGGTAAAAAATTATCAAAAAGAAAGGTAGATGTTGTTTTAAGCAAAGCATGCAGAGAAGGTAGGATATTCTCTCCTAGCGCTAACTTTCCAAGTACATTCTGAGCGGCTGCTTTCATAGATTCAAAAGAACCACTAAAAGTAGATGCTGCCTCTTTAGCAGTTGTGCCAGTGATGTCAAGATTTTCTTGGATAGCGTGGATAGCATTATATACATCTGAGAGGTTGTTAATGTCGTACTTAACGCCCGTCAACTTCTGAGCGTCATTCAAAAGACGCTCCATTTCCTGCTTGGTACCACCGTATCCGAGTTTCAGGTTGTCAAGCATGGTGTAGTTTGTTTGGCGAAACCTTGATACGCCAGTTGAATGCTTCCCATAGATGTCCCCATCTTATTCGCATTATCCGACATATCAATCATGGCCATGTTTGCTGTTTCAGCAGCTTTATTAGTGTCACCACCAAGAGATTGTAAGAGGCTAGCTGAGAAGCCTGTCACATTTTCCATGTAGGCATTAGCTGACAAACCTGTTGTTTTGTAGGCCTCATTAGCATATCCCTTCACCTTGTCAGCAGAACCTTTGAATAGAGTTTCGATACCTCCAAGTGATTGCTGAAGCGCTGCTCCTTCACTGATAGCCGCCGAAAAGGCCTTGCCAATTCCTGCCGCTGCAATAACTTTCGCCATAACGCTAACAAGACTAGAACCCAATGACTGCCCAGCGCTTTGCCCTGCTGCACTCGCTTCAGGATCGAGGATTGATTGGATTTTACCAGTAATACCTCTGGCTGATGGTATCAATTGTACATAAGCTTGTGCTATTTCTGTCGCCACTAATCTTCACCTCCTATCTTTTCTAGAATTTGCTGACGATATTCTTCAAAGTCCTCACCAGAATCAAAGATCATCTCCTTACTTTCTTTAGCTTTAGTTTTACCTGTCAGCTCCTCTGCAACCATTAATGGTTTGTTGATTCCTTTCTGACCGTCTGTTGTTTTAAACCACACAAGAGCAGAAAGCCTATCAAGCACGCCTGCAAGCAAAAAGGTTTCAAAAGGAACTTTGCTATTGGTCATTTCCAGTTTGATCCGTGAATCATCTCTCAAACCAAAAGCAAAAACAGCTACCTGGTCAGCAGGTAACTGTCTGTAATCAAAAATCCCATATGTTTCAGCTAAATCACAAATAAGAGCATCTTCATCTGTTTGAATCATTCTAGCAAGGAGCGCTATTTTTTTAACTGGTTCTTACTTGTGAAAATCTCACTAATTTCTGCCCCCATTTTATCCAAAGGAACAATGCCATCCGCAGTTCGCACATGATTTTTCAAATCTTCGGATTTGTTACCAAGCATGAGTTGTACTACTTTTGGTAAAACTGCCGGATTTGTATCTACTTCAGTGATTGCTTCAAGCAACTCATAGTTTTCCAAGCGCTCTTTTGTGATTTCAAAAGCAAATCCGGTTGAAGTCACACCACGGATTGTTTTAATCTGTGGGGTTGCTCCGTTATTTTTTTTTCTTACGATTTCGTCTTGACATAGTTAAGCTCCTTTGATGTATTCATAGTGTGTGTCGTCAGCAGCGTTAGGGAAGGCAGTTACTGTCGTACCATATCCGAGAACACTTCCATCGTTATAAGTGATTTCATCGATGGCAGTTACTTTTCCTGAAGGGATAACAATACGTTTAAGTACACCACCTTTTAGAACCGTTTCGATTACAAGGCAATGATGTGGCAATTCTTTTGAATTTGCCTTAATGGTAATTCCTGATGACAAGTCTCCAGATACATTATCTGATCCATAAACTTCCTTCAAAACATCCACATTCAATGCTTCAATCAGCATATATTTGAAAGTGTCTGTCTTTTCCTTTTGAACCGAACTTACAACGACGCCACCCCACGCCTTAATATTTTCTGATTCTGGGGAGTTGCTATTGGTCATACCATCTTCTGAAATATAACCAAGCGCTTTAAACGCATCATCTAATTTTGTAGTTGCGTCTGTTGGAAGTGCTGTTCCAAGAGGTGCAGAATAAACCGCACCTCCAATTTTAGGTTTTGCAGTCGTTACATTTGCTTCTGTAGCCATTTAATTTCTCCTTTTTAAAAATAATTAATATCAAATACGGCTTGGTATCGATATTGTTTTGTTTCAGTGTCTGTAAAGTTGTAATCGCTGTTTAAGTGGACACCACAGATTGAATCTAATTCAATCAACTCTTTTACAGCATTTTTCACTTTCACATTAAGCTCCGCAGCTTTCTGCATAGTTGGGCCATAACTTTGGAAAGCAAAGGTCGCACTACTAGAGTGATTACGCTCCTTCCCACCTGTCTTTTGAATAATGACAAAGCTATCGGGAGCTTCAGCTTCATGCTCAAAAAATGACGGTACATCTAAATGACCGTCAAGATATTTCTTGATAATAATTTCAATCATCTAATGCACCGCCTTCAACAAAGTGTTATTTTTCAAATTATCTCTTTTTGCTTTTCGCGTAGCTGGATAAATCATAGCATTGGCCCTCGTCTTACCAACGTGACTATCTTGTTCATAGCCAGGACCACATCTTTTTTTTATGACCGTTGCTTCTTTGTTCAGAATATCCTGAATCTCTTTGGATTTCAAAAGAGCTCCTACACCCGCACCGATAAGCTTGACTTTTGTATTACTCATACGCTTCAACCATCACTTTCTTATTCCATTCTAAAGGCATCATGGCTTCAATGCCTTCTAAGGGAATGCCAATCGTGCGCCATTTGCGCCCAAAGAAACGAACTTCACGGTCTTTCCACTCGTTCTGATCGCCTTTTGGGACGCCTAGCGTATAAGCGGCCTTTTTACCAGTAAGATTCAGTTGATTGGTGACATCTTCTGTCGAAGACGGAACAACCAGGACATTTTCTACTTGAATTTCTTTATTCTCATAGATTGGATGCCCAAAGTTATCCCTACCATTCTTGGTTTTTCCAATCAATGTTACAGTAATTCCTTTAATCCGTCCCATAGATATCAATCACCCCATATCTTTGCTTTTTGAGACCCAGACGTTTCAATTCTGAATCCTTGATAAAGAGACCACCGCCAGGAACTAGATAAGAACCACTGAAGGAATAACCTAAAGCGGACTCAGCAAATTGAGTCACTGGCTCCTGGTCAGTTGAGGTCATCAATGTGCGAGCTACCACATCAACCGTGACGGACTTAACGACCATAGCAAAAGATGGGTCAGTAGCCACCAACCCATCTAAATCCTTGCCAACTTTTTTAGCTTCAACGCGAAGAGAATGAGAAACAACTTCCAACAGCGCCTCGGATCGTTTTTCCTCATCGAATTTCAACGATCGCCACAATTTTTTCAAATCTTCGACTGTTGCAAAGTTCTCCATTTCTACCTCCAATCAAGCGACTACTGGACTTCAGTTTCCGCTGGTTCAATCAGCGAAATCAATTCAGTTTTTTTGTGGCACGGTTGTCATAAGTAATCCCTTTTTCATCAAGGATTTCTTTCAATGCTGCGTTAGTCAATGAGTCCAAGGGCTTGTATTCTTCAATCGAAACCCAATCGCCTCCACTAATTGTATTTTTCAGTAACGATAGTAGCCCCTGTTTTTACATTAATGTATTCCATATACTACCCCGCTTTCACAATACGAGCAAAGCTGTTTTTTTGTCCAAAAATTCCCCATCCGAGATAAATTTCTGCACGAAGATAGACTTGGTTATAACCTTTCAAGTCTTTTCCAGAATTGTCTGGATCACCATATCGAATGACTTCGAGTGGAATCTGCTTAGCATATCCCCATTTAACCATGTTAGCAAAGTCGCCAACAATAGCAACATCCTTATTGGTTCCAACATTAAGACCAACTGTAGTATTCACGTCTACAGGTAGACCATTAATAGCTCCTGGATTTGCTCCCCATGCCAATTCAGGGTAAAGGCGCTCATTAGCTGAGTTCTTCATACTAGCAAGTGCACTTGCAAATGTAGTATCAATAGCCATACCGCTAACGATATTATCAGCCCCTTGAATCATCTTCACTGCTTCTTCGACATTAGCATCTGGATCGCTTGTTGTGAAATTCACTGTCTGAGTGACCGCCTTGTCAAAACAGTTATCCCCAATAACGGTTGATTCTTGTTTAGTACGTGGATTAACCCCATGGAAAGACATAATATCAATACCACGAGCTACTTTATTAGCAAACCCTTCATTAAATGACTTCAAAATGTCAATTTTAGCTTCATCTGATGCATAAATGAACTCATCAGATACACGAGCACCATACTCGATTTTGATAGGTACAATAGTTACTGGTTCTAGACTTGCACCACCATGCGTTTTCTTACCGTTTTCTGCAACGATGTCTACATCAGCATCTAACGAGAATGTGAATTCTTTCAATCCATTGAAAGGAATCGCTTGTTGATTAGATAATTTAGCAAGTGAGCTGTGCCCCTTAACTTTGTTGATAAGATCTGTCACAAGCATTGGGTCAAATAATGTTCCTCTTGATAGTTGATCTGGCATATGATTTCTCCTTTATTCTTCAATCTCTAAACCTTGAATTAGGTTTTTATACAATGTATTTTCTGTTTTTTCTAAAACAGGCTCTGTCTCTCTGACAGGCGCAACTGGTTGAGTTTTCTTTATAAAACCAGCTAAGCGCTCTGCATCAACTTTCAAGCTTTCTTCATCAGTTCCCTGCAAACGATCTGCAAGGTCGTAAGGCAATCCATGTTGCAAAGCTACTCGAGTTCGCAGACTAGCCGTCTCATAACCAGCGATTTTACTCTGCATCTCTTCAAGTTGCTTGTCAGCATCTGCCTTACTTTGATTGTTAGCTTCGATTGTTGACTTCAAGTCAACATTTTCTGTTTCCCAATTCTGTAACTCGAGATTTGAGCTGGTCATAGTCGCTATACTTCGCTTTCTCACGAGATAAACGCTCCTTAATAGCAGCATCAAATTCTTCTTGTGTAGTGATTGGTTTAAAATCTGACATTCTCATGTCTCCTTTCTCCTGCTTCCCCGGCAGTTCGGTAATTTTGGCATCAAAAAAAGCAGTCACAAGACCGCTTATTTTAATAACTGATTTTTTGCTTTTTCTTAGGTTTGGTCGTAGCACAAGCCCAATGCGCAAGCAAAGCGCTATCCATCAAAGAAATATCCATATCGTCAAAGTGCGATCGATAACCAAAGCCACCATTTGAACCAATATTCCGCTTATCGCAGTTAGTGGCTACTTTTGATAGCGATGGTTGACCAGCATGGCAGATGGTCTTCTGGTAAATACCCTGTTCCCAAAGAGCGTTGGCCACGATGATTTCCTTCACCGTTGGTAGAATCACGTTCTTGATTCTGTAGTCCTTCAACTCTTCGTCCAGGATCTTTTGCCCACTTGCGCCATCGATGACAATCTGAGCTACATCAGCTTGTCTCAGAAAAGCGACCATCCACTCATTCCCATTACGAACAGATTGGCAATCTACTGTCTCAACAAAGTAACGACCATCTTTAGTCCGTGCAGCAATGCTCAATGCCACATTCGTTCCATCTTGGCCATACTTGATACCAACAGACAACTTGCCAGATAATTCTGGGACATCATCCACCTTGAGCTCATTCCACTCCGTTTCAGAAATAGCAGATTTCTGGTTGTAAGTTGGCCAAAATCCCAAACGTTGGATATTATGGTCTAGCTTATCCTCACCAAGCTCAGCTTCAATCTTACGCTCATTTAAGTGGTAGCCCATGGATGGATTAGAATTATACCAAGCTTCCACATCGTCGATTTCCTTTTCATCAGAAACCGACCACTCAGCCCAGCCAGAATACTTCCCTTTCCCAAAAAGACAAGTCTCACGATACTTAGTAAAGACCGTACCACTCGATACAGGTGTCGGAGGTGTCCCACACATGATTGTGATAGGATTTTCACTGTCCGTAACCGTGTATTTCAAAGCAGATTCTTGCTCGGTCGTGTACTCCTGAGCCTCGTCAATGATTAGCATATCAAAACCTTCACCAAGACCACCATTTGATGTCCTAGTACGGAATTGGATAACACCACCTGTTGAATAAAGTTCAATCCTCTCCTGCCCCTTCGCACGAATGGAATTGAAATCCTCACCATCCACATACCCCATTTTCTCAAGGTATCGTTTCACCTTCTCAAAAGAGGAATGAGATGTAGAAATTCGGTGAGCCGTGTGCAGGATATTCAATCCCTTATGCAAGCCCCAAATTTCAAGAATATATAGGATTTCAGATTTACCATTACGACGAGGGATAGAATAACCAAACTTCTGATGCACCCATAGTCCGTTTTTATCTACTGCCATTAAAGGCAATAGCAGGTTTTTCTGCCAAGCATAGCAAGAAAGCCCTGTCCGCTCGTAAAGTTCAATCGCTTCTTTAGCTTTTGAATTTTTCTTGACGTATTTTAAAATCACCGATTGAGTAGGATTCTGATTGCCAAGTTTCTTCCTCGCCATTCTACTTTCCTTTCAATCGTATCGCATGATAACCCTATCGCTGGGAGATATTCGGATCACCTCCTAATCTTTAATAGCTCGGTTTGAAACTTTAGTGTATACATCTACGTAAGTCTCTTTCTTGTCTCCGTTATGCGTGATTTCTGCATAATCGCCACATTTTTCACCAGACTTGATTTGATTAGTACTAACAAGAGCCTTCCAATTTTGCAAAGTTTTGCTAAACCAAACCACAAAGCAGTCTTCTTCTTTGATTTCGCGGCCTGCCAAGCGTGAAAATTCTTGCGATGCCAATTGTTTTGCTTTTTTTAACATTTTTTATTCCTTTCTGAACATAAAGAAAACCGTATGGAAATCCAAACGGTTTATAGTGATTTATAGCAGTTTATAGCAATAGAATTATAAATACCTCATACAGAACCTCCTTTCAAGTTTTCAATAAGAAAAGCACTTAGAATTTTCTAAGTGCTTATCCCCAAGCGAAAGATTTCTCGCTTGGTAATTCTCCTTTATCCCACATCTGCTTCACTGCTCCACGAGCCTTGTTCGCATAGTAAGGATAACCTAGTTCTTTATCATAATTCGACTCGATGACAACTGTAACTTCACCAGTGCTCTCATCAATCTCGATCATACCTGGGTCACGGTTTTCAGGAATATACCAATAACCCTTACTTTTTGAATTGAAAATTTTAATAAGTTTAAGCATTATAGGTCTCCTTTCTCCTTCATCCAAGTAATCCATGCTTTTTGGTAGTTATAGCTTTATTAGTGAGTTCGTGGGCTTCATCGTACTTCATTCCCTTTGCCATCAAATCATGTTCCATCAACTCGTGATTTAACATTACAAGGTCGTGAGGTTGAATATTCTTACCACCAATCTCTGAAAGTCGTCGCCAACTCTCAGCCATGTCATAGCTAGGATCAAAACGTTTCCGTCCATCTTCTAAATCATACTCATTAATAAAAATATGGTTGTAAATCTTCTCAACATCTGCTTGTGAAAGACCGCTATTATTAGATACCTTCACTATTTCATGTTGCTTATTTCGATTCCGTACACTCTCATAAAATTTTTGAGCATGCCGGTCACGCTCTTTATTGTATGGATCATTTCTATCATTCCAAGCACCATACACAGCACCACTACTCTTCATAAACCTATTATATCGCTTTTGCTCACGCTCGTCAACAGATACTACGCCAATTAACTTCCTACGCTCAACTCTCTCTTTGTCTATAGAATTCCATTTCTTCGTCCAGACATTTTGAGTTTTTCCGCTTTTCGGATCATAGTCTACAATGCAACGACAATGCTGATGCCTTCTGTAAACGTCCTTGGGAACTCTTGGATATTTATAGTTTCCTTGAACTTCTTGGCACCACTCACAACAATGAAAATACGATTTTCTAATAATTTCAGGTTGCAATCCAGACTGATGATGAAACTCCGCATTCTTCCTGATTGTATCATCGATAATGGACTGAGTGAAATTCACAATAGGTTCACCGAGCAACCAACTGACATCCTCAAAATTCTCCTCAGACGAAAAGCGATTGACAATGCCAGCTATTCGATCCAGATTTAATTCAGGAACTTGAACTTTCAGACCTATTTCGCTTCCTGGTTCAAATTCTTCTGAACATCACTAGTATAACCACTCACAAGCTCGTGATTTCGTCTTAGCACGTCCGTCAGCAAACGTTGAGCGATATTATAATACATTTTACCGTCTGGTAATTTATCGGCGCTCAGAGACGCTCCTAGAGCCTTAGAAAGAATTTCACCAATTTCAATCGCAAACTCATTTGCTGTTTTGTAAGTAGCTTTTTTTCCCTTTAATGCAGCAAAAGCATTCCTGACAATCTCGCTCTTACCAAAATCCCTCTCAAATCTCTCCTGAACCTCTTTCAAGATTCCAGGTAAAACATCATGTTCCATCTGTCACTACCTCGCTATTTGCTGGCTTAGCAGACATGTCTCCGGCGATACCAGTAAGGTCTCGAATGGTTTCTGCGTTGATGTAACCAGGTAATGCCTGATTTAGTTTGACAACACCATCACCAATCATAGTCATTGTATTCGCATCAGCTTCAAATAATGGTTCCCATTTGACTGTAGTTCTTACAAATTGGCTCCTTGCAAAATGAAATTCATCACGCAAACACGCTGCAACATAAGCTACATTGAGTAAACCTGCTCCCAGTGACCGCTGAGCCTTCCGTCCAGCTAAACGCAAATTCTCATGACTTGCTTTGATGGCTTCCACAGATGATGGATTATCTGAAACGAAACCAAGGTCATCCAATGTCAAGCCCATTTCCCCAGCAAATCCAGCAGCAGCCGTTCTTAACTGTTCTGTAAAAGGTGACATGCTCGCTGTGGTAAACTGCCCGACATTTGGCTTTTCCCCGTTATCGCTTGCAGAAATTGTTAACAAACTAGACACCGTTGCTTGCCATTTTTCCATAGGTTCAGCATCAGGGTCAAGCCCAAGAATATACTTCTGTGGCCAAGAGTAAAATTCCGCAGTAATGTCTGCTCTCTCCAAAGTACGCTTGGCGTATTTTTGATAGTACATCCCAGCCCTGGTAATACGAGACCGGCCAAACGGACGAACCGCGTCTGGGCGATGAATGACCGGAACCAGCAAAGGAATACCTGTTTCATTCGTAACAGAGTAAGGATCCCCATTTTTCGGGATGAAGTGAGTAGCATTAGGCTCAAAGTAGGCTTCAAGTGTTGGACGATTGTAATCATCACGAGCCAACACCGCATAACCTTCCACAAGCAACCCAGTAATAGGATCAATAACACCAGTCGCGTTGCTTGATTCAATGACTTGCAACCTCACCTCATCATCTTCACCTTTAGAAATATAGACAAAACTACACGAACCAATCAGCGCAGATAGAATAACGCTATCAAAGAAAATATCAGGGTTGTTGCGATTGAAGATTTCCATAACATCAAAATCATCGTTAGCAAATCCCCTGAAAATCAAACGATCTGCAAGACTATCAACTCCCTTGCAGCCCAACCAAGAACCGCTTTATACTTGGCTCGGATATGAACAGGAATTGTAATCCCTGTCGGCGCTTCATGATGTTGCATTGAATAATGCTTGTATCTCAGATTAACTCTACTCTGATAGAGATTTAACTTTCTCCTAAGATACTCAATCCCTCTTAATTCCAAACCGTTCTCCTTTCATTGTGATGATTTGGCGCGAGAAAAAATGTACAGTGACGGCGTGAAGCTCGCGAGCGCCTAGTGGGAGGGGGATACCCCCCTATACTTTAGCTAGGACTTACTTCACACATATCTATTATTTTTTCAACTTTTAAATATTTTTTTTATTTTTCTTTTTGCAAAAAAAGTATTTTAATTTCTTAATTGAAGCATCAAGCTCTATACCTAGTCCAGTCTCTGGACTGTGGCAAGTTCCTGTTACCTACAACAGTACCATTAGCTGATCTATCATCAGCGTAAAGCTTGTCAGACTTTTGTCTGTTGCATTGCCAGTGAGCAAGTTGTAAGTTACGAATATCTGACGGATGACCATTGCGATTGATTGGAATAACATGGTCAATTACCGGAGATAGAGGATGTGGGTACTTCAATGATTTATCAACGGGGAGTCCACAAATCCCACAAGTATTTTTTGTTTTAAGAATAATATTTTTATTCTTTTCAAAAGCAACTCTGTGAGGACCACTCCGGTCCGGTCTGTCCTTAGGAGTATTCATCTAGGGAGGGGCCTTTCTTTTTTTAGTAGATAGGGGCTAAAAATTTTTATGATGTAAGGAGGAGTTTTTTTCTAGTATCTGACACCCTCGTATATTTAACATATCTTATATTCTGTTAAATAAAAACTAACATTCTCAAACATCAAGCGTAGCAAGTGCTTACATCTATTTTATTAAAAAAACTAATTTACATTTTTCTCAATGTGTTAAATAAATAGGTTTTTAATAGCTAAAAATTCATCATCGAATCATCTAATTCATCCTGCTTAATACCTATATAATCAAGTGTGATGTCCGGTGATGAATGATTAAATAATTCCATCAAGATAGCTACATTTTGGTTTTTCCTGTAGTGATGATAACCAAAATGATTTTTCTCATGGAGTGAGTCCCAATATTTTTTTAAGTCCAACATGTTCAGCTGCTTGCTTTTAAAAATTTGGTAAGCAGCTACTCGACCTATGTGAGTTATCCGAACTCCATCCGTCCTGACTTTCTTTTTGCTAGGAAACAGATAGTCATATCCTTGTAGCTCATTCGTTTTGATGTAATGATTCAAGGCCTTTCTTAATTCCGGATTGATAGCAAAACGCTTGACTTTGCCTGTCTTCTTCTCAGTGACTTCTATTCTATCACTAGTCACATGTTTAACTTGCAGAGGTATGATGTCGCTGATACGCATTCCAGAATAAAGACCACACATAATCAGAACATAGTTTCGCTCACTCTTTGATTTTAAGAAGTTTTTCATCCGTTCAATATCATCAAGTTCACGAATAGGTTCTACTTTCTTCACGACATCACCTCCAAACTACAAGAAAAGGCAGGGTGTGCCTGCCTTCGTCTATTATTCGATAGTACCATTTTAGCACATAAAATCATATATTCACTCCGAACTTACTCCAGCTTTACTCCAAAAAAACTCCAAGTTTACTCCAAAATTTCAATCTGTTCACCGTTGCGATAAAGTTCTGCAAATGCCATCAGAGACTTATCCAAGATGTCGTAATATGAACTTTCTGAAAGAGACAAGTCCATTGCGATTGTTTCATCCTTCTTACAATTCCACTGAAGATACTTTTCAAAAAGTATCCTACGATATAGAGGATCGTGTAAGTTACTAACTGCTTGTTCAATTGCATCCAGCTCCATCTCTGCATCAACCTTTCTGATAGCCAGCTTTTCAACCTGACTGGTCGTGTCACTTCCAGGATTTCGAGGCATGAAAGAATACGTCGTGGTAACTTTCTGACCATTTTTGTCATTGGCCACACGACGCCAGCGAGGATAGCCTTTCAAGATTTTCTTGGCATTTTCTTTCGTTTTTGCTTCATTTATTTCAGGGAAAAAAGGCATCTCTCACCTCATTTCTATATATTTTTATTTTTCAAGTCTCATCAAAACTTTTAAAAAACGTTGCTAGATCATCGAAAAAAGAAGCAAGTGTTCTAGCTATATTCTTGAGTCCTTCCCTGATGGTTCTCACAAGATCTTCAAGTTCTTCAGGACTTAACTGAGCCAGCTCTTGAGCTAGTCTCTCTTGCTCACGCAGTAGAGCTTGCTTAGCTTTCTTCTTCTTGATTCTTTTGTTCATCTGGTTTTCGCCAAATTTAGTGATAGCTTCGACAGTGCTGATAACTGTGATACCAATGATAACAGCAACAAATCCTGTTAACCATGGATGCTGCGACATAAATTCATAACCGTTCATACTACTCTCCTCCTCTCTTTCCACTTAATCAATTTACCTTACCATACCGGCCTTGATAGTAACTTGGTTTGTTTACGTTATCAATTTTTTCTGGGTTCATTCCTTATCCTCCAAAAGCTCTGGGTTTTCGTAGATGTTGCCTACAACCTCTATTTCTTGAGCGAAAAAACCTACTTTTTGATAATTGTTGTATTTCACAAAAGAACAAATCCACATAGCTTTAAATGACTCTATGGTCCCTAGAAGACCATTGCATTTTACAACATCCCCCTCAAAGATTTCCTTACCATTTTTGTCTTTTAGTCCTGTTGATTGCATGAGGATAACATCCTCTCCGTTTCGCTTGTCTTCGAATTTTAACGGAACTGATATATAGCCATTACTAAACTTCCCTATGATTTCTTTTCTGAGAAATGAAATCATCAGTATTTCGTCAATCATTTCTTCTGCTAACACATACCACGCTCTGTATCTTAGTATCATAATCTCACCTCGTCTCCTACTCTGATTTTCTCAAATTGCTCTCTAGTAACTACGAAAATGCCGTAGTTCTGTATTGTGATCGTGTACAGGTCGCCAATTTTATCCTTGTGGACTACTCTGCCTTTGATTTCTGCGTCTTGATTATCAGCTTTGTAGATTACAATAGGGCGCTTTTCTTCCAAATCTCGAATCCTGTCCATCTGCCAGATGTTTAGTCCAGCAGATAGCAAGATCCAGATAGCTATGAATCGTTTCAATTTATGACCTCCTCCTTCAATTTAAGCTCAATCTCTAAGTAAAAGCTTTGATCAGGTATCTCCAGTATCGCTGTAGTGGTTTTACCATCAGAACCCACGATAACTTCTCCGATTGCCAAAACTAAGTCTCCAATTGTGCTATTTAGCGTAAGACTCATCACTCCACCTCCTCAAAATAACTATGAAATTTACTTAAATTGACAATAGCGACCTCTTCAACGAAATGTTTTTCAATATCAAAATCTGGGTCATCTTTACTAAACTCTTTCTTTATGGCTTTTTCGGCCAGCGAAGGTAAAGCGAATATACTTGCTCCGTTTCTTAAAGCGAGCGCTTGACCGTGTTTGTTCACTACTCGATAACCTACATCAAACGGTCTAATTTCCTTAGGTATCTTTATGCGTTTGTTTTCAGTTTTTTTAGCTTGTTCAAGTGTTTGTACCATCACTCAACCTCCTCAATCTCAATACCTTCACAATTGAAAACCCAGTCGAATCCAGCTTCTTCTAGTTCTTTTTTTGTAAAACTTTCTTTGTATGCTAAAGAAAAAAATATTTTCCCAGTTCCATCTAGAAATGTAGTGTTTTGTCGCTCTAATCTTCACCAAATACCGCTTCTCTTTCTCGACCTCGTAGCCGAAAATCCAAGCTAGTGCGAAAGTTTCTTGGTTGTTCGTATTTTTAATCCATAATATTAAATCGAAACTTTGGTTGTTTTCTTTCATAAAGTTTGGATTCATAGCAGTATATAGACTAGTTGTTAAATGTTCTTTACAAACCTCAATCCAATCCGCCACAAACTGCGGTATTTTGACTGGTTTATTCAATTCCTGCTTATTCATCTTAGTTTCCTCCATAAATCAAATAAACTGCAATAACTACCTGAGCCATGCTTGGCGAATAGCCAATCCCAATCATCAAACTCCTTAGATTTTGGCAACCAATCCTTAGTAGCTCCCAAATCATAGTCGGTAGGCTTTTCATCAGCGAAGATGCATTCCATCGCTCCCATAAATGTCATACCATCTTCTGTCATTTCCCAAAAATAGTCCGCCCGGTCTTTCACTGCTTGTGGTAAATCTTGCTGGGGAGGTTTGGGCTTCCCGTCTTCTACCGTCCAGTTGTATACTGCATTAACTTTTTGCTTTAACTCTTCCATCATCTTCCAACTCCTCCACTTTCTTTCTTAATTCTTTATTCTTTTTATTCAACAAATCGCGCTCCATCGCTCTAATCCGTCTCTTACGTGCATCGCACGGCTTCGAATACTCGATTATTTTCTCTTCGTTTTGCTCGATTGTGCGTTTCAATCCTTCAATGACTGTCTGTTTGCTATATTCCATGGTTTATCTAATCTGTAAAAATCCAGCTCTTGCCCCTCATGGCTCAAAGACACAAGAGCTAGCAAATTCTTTATACGTCATTCGTCCAAGTCTGACGCATATTCTAGCTCGCTTTTAACGTGGTTCGCGGCACGTTGATTTTGTCGCTAAGTAATAGCAATCTACCGCACCATAATCAAACCTCACATCGTCTTTTCCGATGTGTTTCTTGAATTTCGGTCTGGTAATACCTGAGAAAGCCCACTGATGATCTTTCATCTGCTCAATGAGATCATCGACATTGTCAAACCTCCCAAGGTAAAACTTGCAGTGCCCGTTGTAGACGAAGTAAAGCTCTAACATCACTCCACCTCAACAGGGTAAAAATTCCCAAAGGAACCCCTCAATGCCTTGCCGACCTGTACGGCGGCCGACCGAGAAAATAAACCGCATGGCTTTCTTCTCCTCAGAACATGAAATGTCCAAGCCAGTCACACCGATAACTGCGGACATCAGAAACGGCTTATCCTCTCTTGTCCCATGCTTTAAAAATAAACATCAGCCACCTCCATTCTAGAAATATTGCTTCCGCTTGTTTGTCAAATCATTGAAAACCATCAAATGGTCTTTTATCCACACCCTTCATCAGTCTGGACATGAAGGGTCTGCCATATCTTTTTTGAATAGCAGCAGAAGTCAAATTGGTGGTAATGATTGTGTTTGAACGCTTATTCAAGATATTGTAGAGAATAGTAAACGACCATTCGCTATCCTTCTCCATGCCCAAATCGTCTAAAACCAAGAACTTAGCACTCGCAATCTTATTGACCAGAAACTCTTCCTGACTAAAATCAGCTTTAATCTTCATCAGCAAGTCCGTCACATTGATAAATATAGCAATCTCTTTCGTGTACTCAGATAGAGCCTTAACCATCGCAAAGGCCAAATGGCTCTTACCTGTTCCAGCTTCTCCTTGTAACACGATGTTGTTCCTAGCACCCTCAGACCACTCGCGACAAATCCTCTTTACAAAAGCTAACTTTTCCGCTTCTTTTTCAGTGGGTGTCTCAAAGTTGTCCAAGGTCGCATTTTTCAAAACCTCATCATAAAGAGAAAACTTCTCAAGATAGTATTTCCTCTTTCGCTCATTCTCAGCGTCAGCCAGTTCATTCACTCTTGCTTGATTCTCCTCATGAATCCGCTCAGATTCACACATGCGACATACAACACTCTCGGTCCTCAATATCTTTATCAAAGGGATGTTATGCTTTTCGCAAAGCTCTTTCTGTTGTTCTGTATTCCTGTGATAAGATAAGGCAACTTCCTCAAACACATTGTCTACCATGACAGACTACCTCCGCATTCATGCCAGCTAGCCATTTCAGACAAGCAGGCAACCACTTGATGAATAGGCTGGTTGGCTAAAAGAGTTTTCTTCTCGTAGCTCAACGGATAATAGTCAATCTCGAATTGTTCAATTAGTTCTAGTACCCCCATTCGTCCTTGGCCTCCTGTTCTGATGTTTTATCGTTTTGTTGTCCTGGACGACTGTAATTCTTCCCCTCTTTATATTTACGGTCGTCCTCATCCACCTGCTCAATCGATGTGAATCCTTTCTTTTTCCAGCTTTCAAGAATAGCTATTAGATAATTGAAACTAGGTTTGTGTGACCCTGAAGTTTTCTCGACTGCACGATTCAACATATCGAAACTCATTCCATCAAGTCCCACATAATCAAGTAACTGTTGATGTGACTTATCAGTTAGATGGATTCCACTATTTTTCAAACTTTCAGAGAGGCTGGAACTAATCATCACCTTATTATTATTTATCTCTATATCTTTATCTAATTCTTTATCTTTATCTATTGCGTTACCGTGCGTTACTGTAACGTTACTAATAACGTTACTTTCGTTGTTCTGTGCAAGTAATTTCTGTTTTTGTCGGTGACGTGCGGCTCTATTTCGATTTTGCTCTTTTATTTTTTCCATGCCGTCAATGTTCTGATGTTTCTCCCAATTTGGTAACATTATCACTCCATCTATTTTTTCAACCATTCCAAACTTTTCAAAAACCTCAAGAGCCATACGAACTGTATTCAACGGACGATGGAACGTTTGTGCAAGCATTTCATCGGTGTATACAATGTTTTTAGAAATGGCTAGTACTCCTTTTGTATTCAATTTGCCTGCTAGCGTTATAAGTTTGATCCAGATTACAATAATTGCATCACGATCAGGCAAGGCATCAATCAGGCATATCTTTTCATCGTCAAAAATATCCGTTGTGATTTTTATCCACTTGATTTCAGACATACCGAGCCCCCCACTTCCTCCGATTCGCACGGTACTTCATCCGCATATCCTCATAGATGTACCTGCCTTCTAGCGCCATCTTCTCGACCTTTAACAGCTTATTTTCAGATACCACATCACGATAGTCTTTAGCCAGTTTTTCATAGTCGGTTAGGTATTCTTTGACGAGTGATATTTTTCTATTCTCGTCCTCTAAATATAGTTCAAAGTCAGACTTCTCTTCATCAGACGACATCATCTCAATATTCACTTTCTCGTGCCATAACAGCCATTCAATCAATTCTTCCATTTCCTGCCCTCCTCACTTCAAGATGTGCATTTTAGGTTCTGGTAATGCTAGAGGCTCAGGACGTAAACCTTGAGGCGGTTCATTGTCGTAGGTAAAGCCAGGAAATGGACGACGAATATTCTTGCGAATTTCTTGCCATTTGTCCTCTCTACCACGTTCATATGCATGATTACGCACTTGGATAATCATAGACGCAAATTCTTGCTCTTCTCGTCTTTCTTTTTCCTTACGCTCCTCTTGCAATTTGATATGACGGCAAAGCCCTGCAAAGCCAATCAGCAAAGCTCCAACACCCATCAACTGGTCTAAAATCGGTGGTTCAAACATTTTTTAATCTCCTTATCCTCTTTTTGTGCTATAATATAGTCAAATAATTTTGCTAAGACCTTGTCCAGAAGCCTTTTAGTAAAGTTATTATATTTGATTAGAGAGCCATTCTTTGATGGCTCTTTTTGACCATTTCTTACCAGGTAATTCCTTTGGAAATCCCTTTAAATAACGATAATTATCTGAAAATGTGGCATACTTAATTCCTAGAAAATCACAGGTAGTGTTCACATCCATCAACTCTGGATAGCGATCACTATCTTTTTCTATTTCGACTAGCCTTGTGATTGTGTCCTTGATAATGGATTTAATCCATTCAGATAGTGAAAGTAGAACATTGTCCATCTTCTTCCCCTCCTACACTTCGTCAAATGAGTTCAATTTCATGATTTTCATCTTGGTATTGGTGCTTGGCTCCCACGTCATCCAGTAGGCCAAGGCTGCATCTGCAAACTTTTTCGGTAGCAAGTCATAGCGACTGATATTAAAATGATCCTTGAAATCAATCTCAGCTTGTCTAAAAACTGACTGAGCGAAATTCTTATCCGCATAAGCTGGGCTATCAATGCCACCCAGGCAAGCCACAACCCTAGCCTTACGCTTCTTCAGGAGCGACTGAGCATAGCTTGGATGAATCGGTTGCTCACTCTTGAGATAGTCAATATCTTCCAGCATGGTCGCCTGTTGCTCACGCAATTTCTTCTGGCCAGTAAACAGAGCGATGAAGGCATCCTCGTCCAAATCCTCGCGGATAAATCCACCCTGCTTGCGAATAGCTGGCAAAACCTCTGATGTCACCCAGCGCTTGAACTCTTTGGCTTGAGGTAATTTGCTGGATAAGATAAGAGAGTAGAGACCAGATTCATTGATGATGATAGTGTTTTGTGTTCTACCTAAATTGTCGGTGAGTCCGTATTTCACGGAGTCATCTTCATCAACGTGCCGAGAAATTGCATCCAGTGGTTTAGCATATCCTAAGATATCTGCAACATCCTTCCCAACGAACCAAGGCTCGTCATCAATTGTCAAAGTACGAACTTCCTGCCCGTGAAAATTAAAAATTTCGTTCATAATGTTCCTTTCTAAGTAAAGACTTCTAAAAAATCATAAATTAAATTTATTTCTAATTCTTTCCAGCTCATCATCTTGTATTTTTTTAAACCCGTTGATGCGCTTTTTTCTGTATCTTTTGCTAGCGTAGTATGTGGCAAAACCAATGATAAGATTGATTATGACAGTAAAGTAAACCATACTAGTTCGTTCATTTTCCCCTCCTACTCCAGCACCTTACTGCCGACTACCAATCGTTTAACGACAACGTCCATCTCCTTAAATTCGGCATTCTCTGCACAGTAGCGGACACTCTCACTGATGATGTGACAAATAGATACCCCGTACTCGTTCGCCAACTCCGTAGCAATCTCCCAGGCATCTTTGTCAATCCGTGTTACTTTTTGCGCTGCGTTGTTCATAGTGTTCCTTTCTAGTTTTATTTTGTTCAAGTTTCTTGAACTTCTGGTTTAAAAAAATAATCTCCTATTTGGTTATCTGGAATAAGTAACAGATTACAAGCTGTTGTAATTTCGTTGTTTTTCCAATAACGCTGATTATTTAATTTAAGTGAAATACTTCGTTCTGAAAGTTTCATAGCTTTAGCGAATTTTTTCTTGCTATTAAAAATTTCAGTAATTCTTCCATTCAATTTTGAATAATCAAATTTCATTTATTCCCCTTTCTATCTTTTGTTCAAGTTACTTGAACTTTTGTAGTTATAATTCTACTCCTTATTCTTTTCCTTGTCAATACATAAGTTCATTTTTTTTGAACTTTTTGCTTTTTCACTTGAACTTTTGTTCAAATAGATATATAATTACTATTGAGAACGGAGTGTTAAATATGAAAACTACAACATCTTTACGACTAAAACAAATTCTGTCTGAAAGAAATCTTAGACAAGTAGATATCTTGAATAGTTCTTTACCACTTCAAAAGGAACTTGGTATCAAAATGGGTAAGAGTGCTTTGTCACAATATGTTTCAGGAAAGTCTTCTCCTGATCAAGACAAACTTGTTTTATTATCTAAAACATTGGGGGTCTCCGAAGCCTGGTTAATGGGATATAATGTTCCTATGTCAGACGATACTCCTGTCCAAGAACTGAAAATACCTACTTCCCCTCTTGTTCAGAAAATAACTGAAAAAGCTGTACAGTTGTCAACTCCAAGAAAACAAAAAGTTCTGAACTATGCTAATGAACAATTAAAAGAGCAGAATAATAAAGTGATTATGATTGAGGAAAAGCTTTTTGAATACCGTGTTTTTGAAAAACTTTCAGCTGGTACTGGGTTCTCATACTTCAACGATGGGAACTATGACACTGTTTTTTATGACAAAGACCTAGACCACGATTTTGCTTCTTGGGTTTTCGGAGATTCCATGGAACCTAAGTATATGAATGGAGAGGTTGTTCTTATCAAAGAAACAGGTTTTGACTACGATGGTGCCATTTATGCAGTTGACTGGGATGGCCAAACTTATATCAAGAAAGTCTATAAAGAAAAAGACGGTCTCAGACTCGTCTCTATCAATAACAAGTATAAAGATAAATTCGCACCATTTGAAGAAGATCCAAGAATTATTGGAAAAATAGTCGGAAACTTCATGCCGATTGAAAATTAAAAGGAGAAAGTTATGAAAATAGGAATGAGAAAACCAAGTCTGACCAGAAGTTTAAAAGCTAGAACTACTAGTAAATGGAAGAGACAGGCAAAAAGAGCCCTTATCCCTGGCTATGGTAAAAAAGGGATGGGATGGGTTAAAAATCCAAAGAAAGCTATGTATAATAAGGTTTATCATAAGACAACCTTTGGACTTTCGGATTTGTTCAAATCGTCCAAAAAGAGCAAGAAGAAAGTAGACACCAATAAACAACAATCTATTTTGTCATCTAGCGGTAAAAAGCAACACACTCCAAAAGAATATAAAGAAGCTGGACTTGTCTTTATGGTTTTAGGTGCTATATTCCTATTTTTATTTCCACCTCTCGGCTTCTTCTTGTTTATTACTGGTTTTATAACTTACATTATTGGTCGTTTAACTGCAAAGCGAGAGAAAAAGCAGAAAGTTGAAAATTACAGTCCACAGATTGATACAATTGTTTTCCGAGATAATTTTTTATTAATGGGAACAAATTATCATCAAGAAGAAGCTGAGATTGCAGCTGATTTTCTTTCCAAGGGTGTCCATTATTTTGGGAAAGATAATAAGAGTTTGAAATCTTATATGCTTGAAACATATAAACCTGTTTACAAATACAATAAATTGAAAACAGTAGACGTTCAACTATTACCAGAACCTTCAAATCCGCATGATAAAAATGCTGTCAAAGTTTTAGTGAATAATATCTTTGTTGGATACTTACCAGCTGTGATCGCATCACAAATTTCATCATACATAGCTAATCCAAATTACCGATACGATGCAATCCTTACTGGTAGAGGTGGACCATATAAAACCCTAAATATTGAAACCGAGAGAGTTGTTACTCGTAAAAAAGAATTAACGTATTATCTAGATTTAACAATATGGCGCCTAGCCCAAAAATAATAAAAAAGCCCCACAATCTCCCTCGCCAAAGTTTGATTGTGAAGCTTACCCTTATAAAAAATCAGCCATTAAAAAGGCCTCTTTTCTATACCCTATTTTACACCATGAAAGGGGTGATGTCAATATTCTCAATGTTTAGACCTTGTCCAGAAGCCGATAAACAAGGAGAATACAATGAAATATAATAAAACAAAATACCCAAATATCTATTACTATGAAACTGCTAAAGGCAAGCGTTACTATGTCAGACGTTCTTTTTTCTTCCGAGGTAAAAAAAGAGAAAAAAGTAAAAGTGGTTTCACAACTCTCCCTCAAGCTCGCGCAGCCTTGGTAGAGCTTGAGCAACAAATCCAAGAACAAGAATTAGGTATCAATACTAATCTAACGCTTGATCAGTATTGGGATATCTATTCTGAAAAGAGATTGTCAACAGGGCGCTGGAATGACACTTCCTACTACCTTAATGACAATCTCTATAAGAACCATATCAAGACAAAGTTTGGTTCTGTCCTGCTTAAAAATTTGGATAGAAATGAGTATGAACTCTTTATCGCTGAAAAGTTGCAGAACCATACCAGATACACTGTTCAAACCCTCAATTCCAGCTTCATGGCATTGCTGAATGATGCCGTCAAAAATGGGAATCTGCTCTCAAATCGCTTGAAAGGTGTCTTTATTGGTCAGAGTGATATTCCTGCAGCTAACAAGAAAGTGACTCTCAAAGAGTTTAAGACTTGGATAGCAAAGGCAGAAGAGATTATGCCAAAACAATTCTACGCTCTGACCTATCTTACCATTTGGATTGAGAAGAGGAGAAGTCTTTGGTTTGCGTCCAATGGACATCACTCAGAACGACAGCGGACGGGCTATACTGCATCTTAGAGACAGCCGAAGCAACCAGACCTTGAAAGGGAAAGGAGGGCTTAAAACGAAGGATTCAGAGCGATATGTCTGCCTTGATGATATCGGAACAGACCTTATCTATTATCTGATAGCTGAAGCTTCTAAGATTAAGCGAAAGTTAGGAATTATCAAGGAACAGCACAAGGATTATATAACTATCAACGAGAAAGGTGGTCTCATCAATCCAAACCAGCTAAATAGAAACTTCAATCTAGTGAATGAAGCGACAGGATTGCATGTAACACCTCACATGATGCGCCACTTCTTCACAACTCAAAGCATTATTGCAGGGGTTCCACTTGAACAATTAAGCCAGGCACTGGGGCATACAAAGGTTTATATGACCGATCGTTATAACCAAGTTGAGGACGAACTTGCTGAAGCGACAACAGACCTATTTCTTAGTCATATTCGCTAAAAAGTCCCCGCCAATTCCCCGACCAAAATCCGAAAAATACCGAAAAATATCGAAAAATTATTTTTAGAATAGTCCCAAAAAGCCTGAAATAGAGCCAAAAAACTCCACCTGATTGGGTGGAGTTAAGGGAGATTATTATGAAAAAGGTAAAATAAAATCTTATTAAATCAACACTTTTGGAGGGTGTCCCCTCCAACTCCCCGACCTCTGGACAAGGTCTATTTTTTTGAAAAAAATAAAAAAACTTCATCAAAACTATTGACATCATGCAACTTTAGTTGTATAATAGATACATAAGGTTAAGGAGGAAACCTTAGACAAGGAAACTAGTAGAAAGGAAAACAAAATGTTTAAGTCCAAAAAGAAGCCACTCAAAGTCAAAACAAATAAGCTAGTCATCAAAATAAACTTATTTGTAATCAGCTTTGAATGGCACATCGAATTTGGATAGTGAGAAATCACTATCCACCCCTTCGGGGGTGTACTTAAATTATAACAGGAAAAACAATGAAAGTAAATCTTAAAATCAGAAAAACCACCAAGCGTGAAAAAGTTGAATTTATTATCGGACTTCTTCTACTCTTATTTGTGTTTTGGTATTTTATGAGGTAATATATGTCAGTAGATATTGAAGCTATCCACTGGCTTTTAGACAACGCCACAGCATATGCTATTAGCAAAAACTGTGGCGTATCTATTCAAGCCGTGGACAAGTATAAAAACGGCGTATCAGATATTATGAACATGCGTTTAAAACACGCTATCAGCATGACTGCTTACGCCCACACACTACAAGAAAAACAGTGAGTA
>BNJT01001407.1_pt1 | contig 32898 bp, 43 predicted proteins | sample 8540491 | NCBI WGS metagenome assembly BNJT01 (sample SAMD00202455, study PRJDB9452) | human saliva metagenome | host: Homo sapiens | reverse complement strand
TAAATGACTAGCCTGAACACCTAAGCCAACCCTAGGCAGTATATCGGCGAAATATCTAAGAAGTATTAAAACTTTTAAATGTACTTTAAGGGAGATATTCTTATGAATGGGAAATGTGGTATACTTTCCTAGAAGAAACAGAGGAGTTTAGGGAGTTTAAGAGGGATTATCCTTGAGAATTGAGAACTGGGTCAAAAAGTTAGACTCACCTAGTTGGATGGACACTGTTGTTTTATGTCATCATGCACATGTATTATCCTGTATAGTATTTTTGCACTGATTTTACGAATGCGACAGATTTTATATATAATGCTTTCACGAAAAGTCAGCTGATTAAAGTTATTGAATTTTGAAGCTATTTTCGGTTTTCGCGTTGATTGAGAGTAGAAAAGCTTAGTAGTAATACAATCATTAAAGACTTGAGGTGACAGTATGAAAAGAGAAAAGCGACTTTTCAGATGGTATTAGCGCGATGTTTGCTGCCATTATTATTTTGCAGAAGTTTTGTGCCATTTTTAGGGAACTTTACCCTTATTTATTTTAGATATTACCATTATCCATATAGCGGTTAGTGTTGGAGGATTGTATTAGGACACAAAAGCAGGATTCCTTCTAGGGTTCGCATGATTCAGTTCCTTTTACGTGCGTTTTACTTTCAGGAAATGCAGTAACTTTTATGATATGTTACAAACTCCTTTCATTTCAATACTTCACGCTGTTAAAGAATGGGAGGACCCATTGCCTTGTTTTATCATAAAATGAACAAAGTGATTACTTATGACATCAGAATGGCCATGCTGTCCAGGATAGGAAGCCTGATGAATACCATGTTTAGTTTTCAGGCCTGATTTTATCTCCTAATGGCAGCAGGCCGCAGAATTAACGGAAAGACGGTAGCATGGTGCCTCTTGTACTTGTGGGAATTGTAAATGTCAAAGTGGGATTGCAGAAGCGACCAGCGGCTTCTATTATGACACGATTAGTGCATCTGTTTTACTATCGGCGGTTTCTAAGAAAAGAGGATAGTGTATGTGGAAAACAAGAAAGTGACCGTCACTTTATCACGGGGATTGCCGCGTTTAAAGCAGCCACTTGTCCATGTCATTTTGTATGAAAGAAGGACCAAAGTTTCTGCTGCAATGACAAAAGTGCCTGTGAGTTTATCACTCCTCTAACTTTTCAAGTGCTAACATAAAGTTTATTTAGACACCTTTGACGAAGATGAAGCGAATAAAGTGCAACATATTCACTCTGGTGAGACCAGACGGATGTGGCTATAGTTGTACCTGGCAACGGCCAATACGATTGCGTGAAAATGGCTAATGGAATTTTGACTGATGAATTTCGTTACAAGTACTTTACTAGCAACAACTACTCCTATTTATGTAGTTCCAGCGATGAATGAACATATGTGGGAGAAAATCCAGCAACGGTTCGAAATGTAGCAAAGCAACTTGTGGAAGATGGCAAGTCGGTGATTGAACCTGCAACTGGATTTTTAGCCGAAGGCTATGACGGAAAAGGACGCCTTCCTGAGCCAGAAGAAATCTTCGAACGAGTGACATTTTTCGAGAGTAGAGAGAGAATACAAGTCTCCTTTAGAAGGAAAACAACTCTTAATTACTGCTGGTGGGACAAAAGAGGCGCATCGAACCAGTTCGCTATATTTCAAATGATTCTTCTGGGAAAATGGGCTATGCATTGAAGGAGAGCTGCCGCCGCTCTTTAGGAGCCGAAGTTCAGTTGATTTCAACCACAGCAATTAAAAAGTTCCTCTACGGCGTTCAAGTGACATATGTAGAAAGCGCACTTGCATGCATGATGCAGTCACACATCTGTTTCCCAAAACAGACACATTGCTGTGATGGTGGCTAGCAATCGGACCACTAAGTGTGGCCAATCGTTCAAATCACACAACAAAATGAATTAGGGATTGACGCTAGAGTTGCTAGCAAAACCAGATAGTTTTATTAGGTCATTCAAAAACGAGAAGAACAAATAGTTATCGGTTTTGCCTTGCAGAAACGACGAATGTGCTTGAATTATGCAAAGCAAAATTAGAAAAGAGCAGATGCCGCCATTGCGCAATGACGTCTCAAATTCTCGTATCGGTTTTAATTCGGACAGTCACCAAGTCACTTTTGTTAACAAAAGATGGACATATAGTGAATCTTCCAGAAAATTCTAAAGAAGAATTGGCTTTAAATATGTAGGAAAGCCTTCTTGAAGATTATTCATTAAAGTAGAATTTAATAATAATCGATTGAAACTGAAAATGTCGAATAGATATTTCTCAGTTTTTGTGTTTTCAAGAAATGTACGATTAATTTATTCAAGATTAATAGAGAAATTTACCTCAAAAGAAGAAAGTATGGTATAATAGGAAAGGTTATCTCAGGCATGAGGGGAGAAGTTATGGAAGATTCTTTGCCAGAATTTCATGAGGAATGAACTCGTAATTGTACAAACAGAACTTCGACAGAGGGTGCCCAATTTCAAAACGAATTTTTGATATAGTGGTGTCCTTGCTACTACTAATTCTCCTTTATCAATTGTATTTATCATCATTGCAATTGCGATAAAATTAGAAAGATGGATGGAGATCGAAGTATTTTATAGACAAGAGGCGGGTCACTACCAATGGACGTGGTATTTTTAAAATCTTTAAATTTAGAACGACGATTTTGTAAATGCAGATAAAGTAGACCATAGTGAGTTTACTCAAGACGTGACCCACGAATTACAAAAGTAGGACGTCGTGTAAGAAATTATCGCTTAGATGAAGTGGCACAGTTGCTGAATGTGCTCAGCCCAGAACATGTCTTTTGTAGGCTGAGACCTGAGTTCAAAAATATGTTGATGCATATACTCCAGAAATGCAAACAACACTCCTGCTACCAGCCGGGAGTTACTTCATTAGCTCGCTATTGAATTCAGACATGAGGCTGATTGCAAAATGGACAGAGCAAGGGTTGAGCGTGGATGGAAGCGCATATCCAACATATCCTGCCTGATGCAATACAATATTGATTATTTAAAATGAATGTAGTTTAAAAAGATATCCCTTAATTATGGTAAAAACTGTGATTGCGTTTTAAAATAACTTGGAGGAACAACATGAAAGTTAGAAATATTCCATTTTCACCACCTGATATTTCAGAAAAGGAAATTAATAATGTAATCGAGGTATTAAAGTCTGGTTGGATTACAACCGCTAAAAGCAAAAGAATTTGAAACGTCAATTAGCAGAGTTTATAGGGACAGAAAAGTGGTTTGCTTAAACTCAGCAACAGCACGACTCTGGAATTGGCGTTACGTGTACTCAGGGCGTTGGGCCTGAGAAGTAAGTGATTGTTCCAGCATTTACGTATACGGCTTCTAGTGGTGTGATTGAACACGCTTGGAGCAACCCCCAGTAATGGTGGATAATCCAAAGAAGACCATTTTGAAATGAATTATGATGCTCTTGAGTAAGCCGCAATTACTGACTAAAAGTAGTTATTCCAGCAGAATTGCAGGTGTCCCATTGTGATTATCGTCGTATTTTTGAAGTGAAGGAATCTAAACGAAGCTTGTTTGCAAAGACAAACTTACAACGTCACTTCAATCGTATTGTTGTCGTTTCTGACTGTGCGCATGCGATTGGAACGGACCCGCGATGGTGTTTCTGTAGCTCAGTTAGCAGACTTTGCATCCTTCTCATTCCATGCCGTTAAGAACTTAACGACTGCTGAAGGTGGATGTATTACTTTGGAATCCAGCAAATGAGATTGGATTCTGGAAGCGCGTATAAAAAGAATTCCAAGTATACTCATTACATGGACAAACCAAGACGCTGCTTAGCAAAATCAAACCAGGTTCTTGGGAATACGAGATTTGTCATTCCAGGATATAAAATGTAATATGGCCGATGTGATGGCAGCTATTGGGTTAGGTCAATTAGAACGTTATCACTCAATTGCTAGAGCGTAGAAAAGAAAATCGTTCGTCGAATTAGATGCTGGATTGGCAGTTGATTCACGTATTCAAGTACTACAACATGAAGGTGAAAACTATCAATCTTCACGTCATTTTATATATCACACGCACTAAAGGCTTCCTATGCATCGACGTGGCGAGATTATTATTAAAATGGCTGAACGTGGAATTTTCGCGTAATGTTCACTAGCACCACTTCCATTATTGACAGCTTATCACAAATATGGGCTTCAAAATGGAAGATTATCCAAATACTTATCGCTTTTTGAAAATGAAGTAACTACCGTTACATCGGACTACTAAGTGATGAGGATGTTGACTATATTGTTCAAAATTGGTTTAGAAGTAATTCAAGAAGTACTTGGACAATAAGAGAGGATGATTTCATGAATAATCGATTTAGAATTTTATTATTATTCATCGTCGATTCGTTACTTGTTGATTGGTTCAGTATAGGATTTCGATTAGTAACCGAAGGGTTGATCTTCGTAATATTCACGGATTAACGATTACGGGCGATTACTATCTTAATCGCCCACTGTATTTCTTATTTCTCTTCAGTTGATATTGGAGAGATTGGGAATATCACGAGTGTCTATGAAGTCATTACGGTTGTGAATGCGTTTCTGCAACGGTAATTATTGTTTCTACGATTTCAGGCTTAGCAGTTCTTTGGACTTTACGAAAGTAACGTGAGCAATTTTTAACTGCGTATGTTGGTTATTGCTTGTGATTTCAATCAGGTGGAGTTCGTCTATCGATGCGTGTATTCCGTGAATTTTTGCGGATACATAGCGTTATGGAAAACGCTGAAACCAACATTAATTGTGAGGAGCAGGAGCTGCAGGTGCTATTAGTTCGTCAAAATGCTCATGCATCCAGCAATGAGAATAGCACACTGATTGCCTTTGTGGATGAGCGATCCAGATAAACCAGTAAAGATATTTATGGAGTTCGTATTCTTTGGTGCTATTAAAGATATTGAGCGTATTGGTGGATACAATGATTAAGCAAAAGTGATTGTCACATATGCCGTCTCTTCAGTCAACTGAAACTCAATGAAGTATATGATGTAGCCCGTAAGACCGGTGCAGGTGTGTGTTATTTTGCAAACATTGATGATGTGTATGAGTGGAAACCTTACATGTTCAACAATTAAGAAAATGCGAGGTTGAAGACGATTTACTGCGTGACCCAGTAGAACTCGGACGAGCGAGTGATTGAAGAAGCAGCAGCGTTACGTGGTAAGAAAATCCTTGTTACTGGAGCAGGTGGTTCGATTGGTTCAGAAATTTGCCGTCAAGTAGCGAAATTTAAACCAAAAGAAATCGCCATCTCAGGACATGGTGAGGAAATAGTATTTACCAAATTAAACAGCGGAATTAGTTGGCAAATATCTCGCAACACTTGCACAATTACGCCAGTGATTGCCGATGGCTGAATGACTGAAAACGCATTCGAAAGTGATGGATAAGTATAAACCAGATGTAGTTTATCATGCTGCAGCACATAAGCATGTGCGTAGATGGAAATTAACCCTCGTGAGGCCGTTAAAAATAACATTCTTGGAACAAGAAATGCCGCCAGAAGCTACTAGTCATGCGCGTGTCAGTCGTTCGTAATGGTATCGACTGATAAAGCCGTTAACCCACCAAATATGTGAGCGACGAAACGTCTTTTGCGAAAATGATTGTGCAAGATGGCGACTCACAGTGAATATACAAAATCGCTGCAGTTCGTTTCGGGAATGTTTTAGGTTCACGTGGTTTCCAGTAATACCGCTCTTCAAGAAAGCAGAATTGCTGAAGGAGTACCTGTTACGGTAACTCACCCTGATATCGTGCGTTACTTTCATGGCTTGATTCCAGAAGCTGCTCAATTAGTCATTCAAGCGGGTTCTCTTGCTCGAGGCGGAGAAAATCTTCGTTCTTGATATGGGAAAACCGGTGAAAATTGTAGACTTAGCGAAAACTTAATTCGTCTTTCAAGATTTAGCTTGAAGGTGCTATTGAAATTCAAAGTTTACTGGATTACGTCCAGGTGAGAAGATGCATCTTTGAGAGAAATTATTAAATGAAAGGGAAGTAAATCCAAAACAAGTCTCCGAAAGATTCATAGTGGAATTGCTGACAATCCAAATTAATCGTGTATATAATTTTATCGAAAATTTTGAAAGTTATTCTGAACAAGAATTACATGATGAATTGATTGATATTGCGAATAAAAGGAAAATGGAAATAAAAAGGATTGATGTTTTGTCTCGATCCTCTTTTATCATATGATCAGAGGTGGAAACAGCGGTTTCCGCTAATATTAGCGCATATAATGAGCAAAGATTTATCTGCTAGAAATTTTGAAAGCTCAAAATCAAACGTAATCCATTATATCGAAGTCGTTTTAGTGAACGCAATGTCCGACTGATGGTACACGCGTTCTTTAATGCATCGATTCAAACTAGAAAATGAGCACTTGTTTTGACGGTGGTACATTTAGACAATCCAAGAAAACTTTAAACACAGGACTCCAATTTAGGATTTAAAAATTCTGAAGGAGAGTGTTTCACCAAAGATTGATGCGCACTCCAAAATTCCAGTGAATCTTTAATGGAAAGCAATCGTGAAAGTCATTGAATCTGGAGAAAAGGTGGTGGAGGAAGAAGACCGACTATCGTGACATAGCAGATGAGATGATTTTTCAAAAACTGCTACATATTGTTGAAGAATCTGCGTTAGGGGAGTAGTATTGCTACTTTCACCGTAAAGGGGATGAGAGTCGTTATGTGAGATTCTGTGTTCCAAGGGATGTATCACCGTGATGTTGTAAATCAGGTTGGTCTTTTGATGAAAAACTTAACTCGTACAGAAGATAACGAATATCATTATCGTATTCGTAAAATGGATTTAAAATTGGTACGATACATCAATTGAATCGTTTCAATATATTCGCCCAACATTGTCTAAAACGATCCATCGTAAAATGTGTAATGGATATTGGATGGTGATTAACGTCACATGTTTGTGCGATTGTTTATCTCTATTCCATTTTGGGCCAGGGAGTAATACAGGTGGCAACTTTATTAGGTTTAATGTTGTTAACGCTTCGGTCGGTTTTGCGCCGCTCGTGACCGTATTTTCGCTATATATATTAGCGCGTGGTCTTAGGGTTATCAGCGTTTTGAAATTTCGAAGCACAAATTTAACCCTACATTATTATGGATTCCGTTGATTATGATGGCCATTCATTTTGCGTATGCCGGGAACCATAAAGGGTTGGATTTTACGGGTTTCAGTTTAAAAGGATTATTTGACGAAGCGAAGTTAATTCTTACTATAAATACTCATGAGTTCAGGGAAATCTATGGTATAATTAACTGATCAGTATAGTTGCTGGAGTGGAATGAATGAGAGTAAACGAAGAAAATATCAAATAGAAGAAAACAAAGAAAAAGTCATAGAAGTATCCTTACTCGTAGCAATCGCTATTGTTGCTGTTCTGTAATTGCGGGAGAAAGTATGCATGCCGGAGCCGCATTTCGCAAAGCAGGATGCGATTCATCAAGAAGTGAGATACGCTGCAACTAAGAGATAAAGAATTAACGGATGATGGTAGCTTTTCAGTATTGCTTTTTGAGGGATTGATAATGGTGCCTATGGCCGTGATACAGAAGTGGGCCGTTCAGACACAATGTTGTTGGTAACCGTTAATCCAAAAACAAAAGAAAACAACGATGATTAAGTATTCCGTGACTCTCATACGGAAATTATCGGGTATGGTGCTTTTGACAAATTGAACCACGCGTATGCATCGGGAAAGAAGAAGAATTTGCGATTAATAGTGTTCCCTAAAATATGTTAAATATCGATTGATTATTATGTAACAGTAGAGACATGCAGAGGCTTGATGGGGCTTGTAAACGCAGTGATTAGAAATTACCCTGCATTGACATTTACTTATGAAGATGAGTCGTTTACGGAAGGTGTGGCACGACATGGGGATGGGAGAAGCAGCATTACGATGCACGTATGCGTTAAGGACGATCCAGAAGGAGATACTGAGTAGACAGGAAACGTCAACGTATGTGATTCAAAAGGGTGGTCGAAAAATTACTGTCATTAGGGTTCAATAGTAACGAAATATGAAGAGATTTACTTTAGATTCGTAAAAACGAATTTTACAGTTGAATTATTCCAGAGTGTGCAAACTCACAAAGACGTCTTCAACATGAAAGAGCAGATACCATTAATGAGGACGGAGCGATGATTAATGGAATTTATTACTTTGTCATCCAGAAGAAGAAAATTGAGAATTTCAGAATGTGCTGAGAAAATCACTTGATTTAGAGAAACAATTTCCTGAATATTGCAGCATGTTGAGACAAAAGAAACACAATCAACTGCGGATATTCATGCGCCACAGCAAAACCCACGTACAAGAGAAAAAGGAGACACTTATGTAGAGCCAAATGTGACTCCAAATTATAACTATAACTACAATAGCAGCCAGCAATTACAATAATAGTAAATCGAATAATAACGCTGAGAGAAAATGATGCAACGCCTTCCAACACCGTCAGAGTGCCGGCGGATACAAGTGCAGCTACACCAGTTGTCACTTGCCATGGGCAGAGCTCCCAGAGCAACAGCAGCCCAGAGCAATCCCTCAAACCCAGGTTCCAGCAACACAAAGCAGCACCTGTGACCCAAGAACCATATGAAACCAGCTCAGCCAACTAAAACGCAAAATCCATGGAAATAGTATTGGAGTGAAATCGATGAACAGAATCAAATGAATGGAGCCAGACAAAAGCAGACGTCAACAAAGAAAAGAGCAGGCCGTCGTAGCATTTGTATCGCCATCTGTCTTTTTGCAATTAGTGCGGTTCTAGGAGACGTGTATTATGCAAGTAAAATTAATAATACGATGATACGATTACTCAAAGCGTTGGAAATCGTATTACAGAACAAGAGGCTAAATGAGATTATAAAATGCTAAACCACCATTGTGTTTTGCATACTAGGAATCGATAATGGTGCATACGGACGTACCGAAAGAAGACGGGCGTTCCTGACACGATGTTACTTTTTAACAATTAATCTCATCACTATCTCAATTAATACTACAAGTTTACCCAGAATACTTGTACTGAGATTGTCCAGGACGAGGTGGTATGATAAATTAAACCACGCCTGTGCATATGGGAGAAACTCCTATGGCGGTAATCAATTCTGCAGATTGTTGGATACAACGATTGCGATTTTATGTTCAAATTAACATGGAGGGATTAATGGAGTTCTAGATCTGAGAGCTGCGGTTGGTACGGAATCAGTGACAAGTCCATTGACACTTTACACGTATGAAGAACGGTCGTTGTTGGAAGGAAGACTGAATTGCTTGATGGTGAAAGCTGCCTTACGTTTTGCACGTATGCGTTACGATGATCCAGAAGGAGATACGAGGACGTCAAAACGTACAACGACATCAGTTATCGAGGAACTCGTTAAGGAAATTGACGACTTTTAAATCAGTGCTGCAAACTTCAGGCAATTAATGAATGCGGTAGTAGAACAAAAACAGATTTACCAATTGGACTGAAGTGATGGCTCTCAAAAATACTTATGGTGCTGCTATTACAGGAAATAATTTAACACAAACCTTTATCGAGGAAAGACAGTTATTATTAACAAACAATGCAGGAGAGCAAATCTAGTACTCATATGCAACAGATGATGTCTTGTTAGAAAGAGAGAGGAGGAGGGCCGTAATTCTATCCGTAAATTGATGGGACAACCAACTGTGAAACTTTATCCATTATTACACAAGAAAAAGACAAGATTTATATTATTTAACAACTCCTTGGTGGAGAATAAGAGTGTGAAAATGATTTGTAAGGATTTTAGCCGGTGGTACGGAACTCATATGAGATCAGAAATGCCAAAACAATTTTACCATTAGAAACAAACCAATTGTATTCTACATACAGTTGAAAATTCTTGTTTGTTCAGATGAATGTTGTCTATGTAGTATTCATCCTAACTGGGTGAAGCTACTTTAATGATTTAATGAACAAACATTTGACAATAAAGACGGAAAAATCCGCGTAATGGTGGTGGGGAATCGAAATGATAGTATTTTAAAGTATTATTTCAGATATTAAAATAGCAGCTCGTTTTCTAGTGAAGATGTACTGATTACATGATGGCGTTTCGTCCGTTCGTTTCATACCGCATGATTTGTGGACAATATCGAGGCAATGAAAACTACGATGTTACGGATACGGTAGTAATGGCAAATGATACCATTGTAGAATCTGTTGATGGTAAGTGAGTTTCTTCCATTCCAAACAGAACACATATGTATCAGGTCAAACTCTCAAACATTTAAAATTAAGCCTTCACTGGTTGTATGATAGTTTGGCAGATGATGTCAAAGAAATTTTAACGGACGCTTGTAAGTGTTCGTAGTTAATGATTGTAAAAGTAGCTCTCGTCGAAGAAGGCGAATACTCAAATATCAAAATTGCGACCGTGCGGATTTAAAAATTGCGCAAAGCAGTATGTTTAGGAGAGATTTAAAATGATTAATCGAGGAATTGTATCAACTCATTTCGTCCATCGTTTTCTCAATTAAATATGAAGATGTCTCTATGAAAAGATACTGTGAGTCATCAGACCAAATTACTTAGCCTTATGTCGTACCCAGATCGACGGTATTTTCAAGGGACAAGACCTGCTAAAAATTCTTCATTACCGATGGCATTGATTCGCATGATATGTGTGCAGATCGTTAGTTTGCGGGCCACTGAGGAACCTATAAGCCAGGAGATACGTGTGGTAATGAAGTTCCAAACCAGCCACCGTGACTTGCAGTCGTAATGCTGAATTTTACGAAACTATGAAGAATGGAACATGCTTCCGTTCAAAGTGGTTACAGAATGGATTCATGCGCGAATTTTGTAACGATTCCAATCGACCGCATTGTGAAATATGAAGAGTCTGAATAAAGTTGCTGCCATTTCTGAATTCCGTATCAGTGGGAGTTCATGGACTTCGTCGTTTTGATAAAGTAGCCCATAGTCATCGTAATCGTATTGTGGTTTGGGGTTCTGGAAGTTTAGCGTATGTCGTAGCAACGATTGCAAAAGCAAAATTCCCTGAATCAACAATTATTGTAGTAGGGAAAGATCCAGAAAAATTACGTTTATTCTCATTTTGTGGATGAAGTATATGATGTGAGCAATCTTCGGAAGATTTTACCTTCGACCATGCATTGAATGTGTGGGTGAAGTGGAACACAAGATGCTTATCACTGAAATTATCAGACATATTCAACCTCAAGGCAGTTGTAATGATGGTTAGCGAGTTTGAAGTTCCCCTAAATACACGAGATATTCTTGAAAAAGGATTAACATGGGTCGGAGTTCTCGTTCTGGTGTAAAAGATTTTGAAGAAGCTGTTCAATTCATGTCTGATCCAAAAGTACATGCACGTTTAAATCTAATTATTTTTAGAATCGAATCAATTCAAGAAATAGAAAAGATATTTATCATTTCTTCGAGGAAGATAAATTAACGCTACATTTAAAACAGTGGCAAAATGGGATATTTAAGAAAGTGAGGAACATATGGAACCATTACAGGAGAAATGTTTAGAAATGGCAGAATACTTTGTGTCATTTTGCAAACAACATGAATTATTATGTTATTTATGCGGTGGTGGGGGCCATTGGAGCCTTCTGCCATAGGTTATCCCTTGGGATGATGATTTAGATTTCTTTTATGCCACGAAAAGACTATGAGAAAAACTCATCAATTGCTGGCCTAAAAGAAGCGGATGCATGATATGTGATGTCAAACAGTGACGAACATTGCTTAGAATCGTAATTTATTCGTAACGATTCGAGATAAAGGAAACGACTTATGTGAAACCATATCAACAAGATTTAGAGATTCGCATGGGTTGTGATTGATATCCTTCCATTAGATTATTATCAAAATCAGAATCAGAACGTAAGAAAACAAGTACGATGGAGCACTGATTTATTCATTATTCCGTGCACAAACGATTCCCAGAAAAACATGGTGGTTTGATGAAATGGGAAGTTTATTTTTATTAGGATTATTCCCAACTCGTTCATTTACGCTATAAGATTTGGAGCAAAGGCTGAGCTTGAGATGACAAAAGTATACTCGTGAAAGAAAGTGACGGGATTACAGAGTTGTGTGCAGGCCCTGGATATGAAAAATAAGTATCAATTGAAAGTTTTGAATCAGCATTGTTCCTACCGTTTGAACAAACAGAGATGCCAATTCCTGTTGGATATGACGCTTATCTAAAAACAGCATTTTGGAGTTATGTGACACCTCCTCCTGTTGAAAAACAAGTTGCACATCATGATGCTGTATTTGTTGATTTAGAATGGATATGAAAAATATAAAGGGGGTATTATGGGAACCAAAAATTAGTATTATCGTTCCTGTTTATAACGTTGAGCAGTACTTAGAACGATGTGCAGAATCTTTAATGAGTCAATCCTATAAAAATATTGAGATTCTTTTAATTAATGATGGTTCTACAGACAATAGCCGAAGCTTTGTGATGAGTGCGAAACGTGATTCACGAATTACCGTTTACCATAAAAAGAAAATGGTGGGTTGTCCGATGCAGAAACTACGGTGTTGATAAAGCGACTGCTGATTTCGTTGGATTTGTGGATAGTGATGACTATGTTGATGAAGATATGTATGAAGTCTTACCTCTCAAATCTTTTTAAAAATATGATGCGGAGATTTCTTTCTGTCGATTATATGATGTTTATAACGATCGAGTTTTAAAAGATGAGATCAAAGAATGAACCTTGCAATGACAAGTGAAAAGCCATTAAGATGGTTCTTGAGGCAGAATATTTTCAGTAACTGCAGTAAATAAACTGTATAAGAAGAGTTTATTTAATCAAATCCGATTTGAAAAAGGAAAAATTGCGGAAAGATGCATTTCTAATGGTGGATCTTTTAAGTGAGATGTCAAAAAATTTGCAGCTACAGAAGTTCCTAAAGTATTATTATATGCATCGTGAAAACAGTGATTACTACACAAAAAATTCACTCCAGAAATTTTTAAATGTGATAAAGCCTATGAAAAGAATGCAAAAATAGTTGCAGAAAAATATCCTAATTTACAATATCAAGCAGATACTCGTATCTGTTGGAAACTATTCTACGTTTTAGATGGTCTTTTTAAAAGATGAAGCGTACAAAGATAGTGCTTTAGAAGCTCAATTAATTCAAAATTTGAAGAAAGTATAAGAAATTTATTTTAGGAAATTCTTTATTCAATAATAAGCGAAAATTATCATTCTTATTACTATTGATTCATAAGAATCTATACAAAATAATTATTAAAGAGTTTGGGAGTAAACATAAGATGTTAAAATGGCTAAAATCAACAATGGCTCATTTATTAGGGAACCACAAAGAGAAAAATTTTTAAAGTTGCCTATTATTAAAAACTTAAATGATTTATGAAATAAGAAGATTGATGGAACCGTCAACTCTTATTGAAAGAAAATGCTCACCAAATTTTTGAAAGAGTTTGAAGAAGTGAATCGTCAGTTAGGACACAAAATTTGGATTGAGGCGGGAACTTTACTAGGTTATGAAAGAGAAGGAGCTATTTTTAGCTCACGATATCGATATGGATTTTTGCAATGATGAGTCCCAAAGACTCGAATGAATTAGAAACCATTATTGAGTTTTTATCAAAAAGAAATTTTGTAGTGAATCGTAAATTAATCTATCAAAATCAAGTGAAAAAGAAATTTCGTTTTCTATAATGGGTTAAATGTTGATATAATTTTTGTTTGACCGAGTAGAACGATAATGTGATTTCTACGACCATGATTTGGTACGGAATGAATGCATTAAATAAACCTGTCAATGTTGAAGCTTTTATTATGAACTACCTATGGAAGACCTTAAAGAAGTCACTTTTTATGGAAGCAAAAACTTGTGCGCCAACAAATGCAGTAGATTATTTGAAAAGCTTATTATGGTGAGGATTATTTGATTCCAAATACCAACTATGATTGGCGTCAAAATAAAATCTATGTTCCTGTAGACAGTAAAGAAGCAAAAGTAGAATTGATTTAAAACGAAAGAGAGTGTTCAATGAGTAAAAGATAACATTAAAGTGAATGCGATGGCGAGTACTTTAGTGAGGATACTAAATATTATTTTTCCATTATTAACGGGTCCCACTGTTGTACAGAATTCTGGATCAGAATTATTTGGAGAATTTAATAAAGTAAATTCATTAGCAGCATGGTTCATTCCTTTTTGCTGGATTTGGAGTTTACAACTATGGGATTCGTCTGGTTAATTGGAGTGAGAGAAAATAAAGCTAAAGCATCTCATAATTTTTCTCTTTTTATTTTTATGCTAGTACATTGGGTTCAATCGTGAGTTACATTGGTTTTATATTTCTGTATATTTGGTTTGCGAATCCTAATAACATGCTATTATACAGGATTTTATTTTTCCAAATTATTGTACAATTCCTATATATTTGAATGGATGGCAGAAGCGTTCCGAAAGCTACAATTTTATTTTGTAGTAAGACGCTATTTGTTCAGTGTATTCATGTTAGTTTCCATCTTCGTATTCGTAAAAATAGTGACGACATCATTCCTTATGCAGTAGTCGTGACAGTAGCAAACTTCTTAAATTATTTTTACAAGTTATATTTTACATTTTCGTAGGAAAGTGAAATTAGTTCGCATTCCATTAAAAGAATTAGTAAAGAATATTTAAGCCTTTGTTTTCAATGCTACTACTTGCAAATGCAGATATGTTATATACGATTTTAGATGAGTTATTCCTTTCTTACAAAAATAATCTTTACATCAGTTATTATACGATATCCTTAATTTATCGATGATGATTACGGGTGTAATAGTTTCTATTATTATTGTTAGTATTCCGAGACTGGCTAAGTATAATGCCGAAGAACAGTTTGAAAAATTTAATGATTTACAGTTAAAGACAAGTAGACTTTTTCTATTCCTAGTGATTCCAATTTCTATGGGATTAGCCTGTGTTTAGTCAATCCATTATATTCTTGTACGCAGGATGAGAAATATATATTAGCTGTACTGAAACTATGATTATTTGTTCGATTCGAATTTTATCATGGACTTTAGATACGATTTTTGCAAATCAGATTATTTTTCTTAAAGGACATGAGTTGAGTTTAGCAAGAATTTATTTTGTCGGTGGATTCTTCAATTTGATTTTTAATAGTGCGTTATATATTTTCGGTATAGAAAATCCAGAATATTATATTTTAACGACTGTGTTTGCGGAAGTTATCGTATTATTTTTAGAAGTTAAATTTATTCGAGATCGATTTCTTTATACGATATTCGAAAAATAAAAATAATTTTATACGATATACAATTGCTTCACTTACCTTTTATTGCAATTAAATTAGCCGTTGATTATTTCATTCCATTTGAATATAATTTAACGAAAGGCTTTATGTTAAATACTGGATTGGTAATTGTAGGCTGTGTCGTCTATTACGCATTATTTGCTATTATTTCAGGCGATATTATGTAATTAAACTTTAAGGAGGTAAAAGTATGCAAGGTTATACAAACTGATTATGAAAATTTTAGACTTTTTCGAGCAAAAACTATTTTTAAATTTGGAATATCCTATCTATTATTCTTTACTTTATATATGATGACAAGTATTATTGTTCCACTAAATTTTTCAATGCTAATAGTTATGTAACAATTTTATTAAGTGGATTAGGAGCTCTTTTCGGACTTTATAATATTGTTGTGAAAGCTTTGACTAAAACCAGAGAATTCGACCTCTAATAGTAGTGTTGTTGTTGTTATCATCATTTCATTAGTAGGGTGAATATAAGTACGGATATATTGATAATGTAAAAGACTTAATCGTGTTTTTCGTATATTTCTTTTCAATCTATCCATTTTATTAGTTTATTACTAAAGAACAAGCCAATCAAACTTTATTAAGTGTTGGTGGTGTTCTAGCAGTATTATCTACAGGGGCAGTTGTCGCTTCTCTATTCCAATTTGTGACCTGATGGTTATATTATTGAATCTATAAAGGGAACGTGTTTCGACAAGGATTTATCGATTCTCGTCTGTTTGGGGTATTTACAGATGCTAATATTCAATCTATGGTTTCACTATTAACCATTACATATTTAGGGTATTTACAAAATAAAGTTTCTAGACCTTTAAAGTCCTTCTTTATTTAGCAATATTCTGTAACTACTTATATTGTCCTTTCTGGTTCCTAGACGCAGCTTTAATTATTATTTCTGCGGTATTTGTATATATTTTATCGTTGCAATCTGTAAGAAAGATCGACAAGTTCTAAATGTAATAATGTTTGGTTTAATTACTTTTGGATCACATATCATTTTAGTTTACCAAAGGCTCTCAGGTGATTCAAGCCAATACACAGGTTAGTACTAAGATTAATCAAGAACATAAAAATACCGGGGAATTATAAAGTTTTAGCAACATTGCAGCGAAATGATACCGATGCGAAAAACATTTCAAATAACCGTTTTTCAATTTGGCAGGATGCTAGTAAATTCTCAGTGAAAAAGACCGATTTTTGGATATACTTCTAGGAATTGGGAAAGAAAATTGCAAAAGAAATTGGTCCAGAATAGCTATATTGTTAAAAAAGAGCTATGGGGTTATAACGGATATTTAGAGATTTTTATTCTATGGTGGATTCATTTGCCCTACTGGCATTCTTCTGGTAGTAGGAAAACCTGTTATCAAAACGATCGTGAATGAATTAAAGACGAATAGTCAAAAACCTAATTATAGAGTTTATCTTGATTGGATTAATCATCTAGGTGTGACCAATATGTTTTATTAGTGCAACAATGTATGGTTTTCAATCTTGGGATTAGTGTTACATTTATCGATTAGCTATTTAAATAATGGGTATTTGCCTCAGTTAGAAACTAAAGACAAATAAAAGGTCCAAGCAGGAATTACCTGCCAGATGACACTATTATAATTCAAGATGGTTAATGCTACTTGTAGAACAATAGCCCCAAAGGTTCCGATTAACATTAATACAGCAACCACACGTGTAATCAACGGTTGAAAGTTTACGTCTTTGCCAACACAATCGCTCCTTTTTCTAGCTTCTGTAATAGTTTACCGTAAACTAGAGTGAATTACTGGTCTTAAATGCTTAAACTCCCTTTATAAAATTGAAAATGATTGAAATGAAAACAGAAGAGATGAAGAAAAGCGGCCAAAAATCTTTTCAAATATTAACGATTTTTGTTAACATAGAATGGAAAATAAAACAAATTGGAGGAAGATTCATGTCAAAACAACAAATTGGTGTCGTTGGTATGGCCGTAATGGGACGTAACTTAGCGTTAAATATTGAAAGCCGTGGATATGGTGTTTCAATTTTCAACCGTTCATCATCTAAAACAGATGAGGTTGTTTTGCACTACATCCTGATAAAAATTAGTACCAACATACACTGTAGAGGAATTTGTACAATCTTTTAGAAAAACCAAAGAAGAATCTTATTAATGGTAAGCTAGGAGCTACTGATAAGACCATTCAAAGTTTACTTCCACATCTAGATAAGGTGATATTTTAATCGATGGAAATACATTCTTCAGAGATACAATGCGCCGTAATGAAGAACTAGCAAACTCAGGAGTCTTCATCGGTACTGGTGTATCTGGTGGGGAAGAAGGAGCCCTAAAAAGAGATGACCAATCATGCCTGGTGGACAAAAAGATGCTTATGACTTGAGTAGCACCAATCTTAGAAGAAATCTCTGCTAAAAGCAGACATGTGGCGCTCCATGTGTCACTTACATTGGGATAAAACAGGAGCAGGTCACTACGTAAAAATGGTTCACAAACGGAATCGAATATGAGACATGCAATTAATCGCTGAGATTGCGATATCTTACGTCGTGTTGGTGGATTATCTGTGAAGAATGGCTGAAGTCTTCCAAGAATGGAATCAAGGCAGAATTAGATAGCTATAATCAAATCACGGTGGACATTTTAACAAAAGAAAGATCGCCAAAACAGGTCGTCAATGGTAGACGTAATCATGGATACTGCTGAAACAAAAGGTGCTGGTAAATGGGCTACAAAGCGCATTAGACTTAGGTGCCACTTCCATTAATTACTGAATCTGTATTTGCACGTTTTCGTTTCAACATTGAAAGAAGAACGTGTTTGCAGCAAGTAAAAGAATTAGCAGCAACTGAGATTCCTGAATTAACAAATTCAGAACGTCAAGCCTTAATCGAACAAGTTCGTAAAAGGGTTGTACTTCTCTAAAATTATGAGTTACGCGCAGGATTCGCTCAAATGCGTGTAGCAAGCGAAAGAGTTCAATTGGGACTTAAACTACGGCGAAATCGCTAAAATCTTCCGTGCTGGATGTATCATCCGTGCGCAATTCTTACAAAAAGATTACAGATGCGTTCCAGACGTGATCATCAATTGAAGAACTATTATTAGATAAGTACTTCTTATATGTAACTGAATCTACCAAGATGCAGTTCGTGATGTTGTTACACGGCTGTTCGTGCGCGTATCAGTGCCAACATTCTCAAGTGCATTAGCTTACTATGATTCATATCGTTCAAACATTACTGCAAACTTAATTCCAAACACAACGTGACTACTTTGGTGACATACGTACAACCGTGTGAACAAATCAGGACATTCCACTTCGGGATGGGCACAAAGATTGAACAATAAATTGTAAAACCAGTCTTTATAGACTGGTACACAGGGAAACAAGCGGAGACTTGTTTCCGAAATTGGTAACTACCAGTTGATTACGATATCGTTTTCATCTATAATAAAACGTATTATCTATAGGAGGGAGAATGGAAATTAAGAAAAAGTATTTTGTGTTTGATTACGTTTTTAATAGTGAGGAGTAGTTCCGTTAAATGATTCAGTAAGTGCAGATGAGATTCACTTTAGAAACTGTTCTGAAGCATGGGCTGCAGGATATGGAGACATTTCAGTTGGCGAAGCGGGTATACGGATCGTCTTGACCGAGATAAAAGATGGAACTGCATGTGAAATTATAGAGTCGAATGGACAATATCGTTCCCAGAGCAGATGGAACGCCTTTGAATAAAGTAAAAAGCCACTTATTGGGAACAAGTGGGTGGCAATTAGTATTACTACGATGTTCGAGTTACTGGCGCGGAAACAAATCAGCGGTACTTGGTATTGTTTCAATAGTAATGGAGTAATGCAGACTGGTTGGAAACAAATCAATAATATTTGGTACTATTTCAGTAGTAATGGATATATGCAAACGGGTTGAAACAAATCGGCTCTAACTGGTATTATTTAAAAGATTCGGAGCAATGGTAAAAGATTGGCAATATTTAGATGGTACGTGGTATCTCTTTAATTCTTCCAGGTGAGATGCTCACTGGCTGGCATAATAATGTTTGGTATTACTTCAGTAAAGAAGGATATATGCAAACCGGTTGGAAACAAATTAGTGGTAACTGGTATTATCTAAATCAATCAGGTGGTATGGAAACTGGATTGAAACGCATTGGTGGAGAGTTCTATTGTTTTGCAGGTCTGGCGTGATGCAAACTGGTTGGAAACTTATCAATGGGTTACCATTACTTTAAAGATAGTGGAGCTATGTTGAAAGGTTGGTATCAAGAATACAATCTTGGTATTATTTAGATGAAAGATGGAAGAATGGTGACGGGCTTCTATACGGTTTATAAATCAGATTATTACTTTTGAAAAATCAGGTGTGATGCCAAACTGGCTGGAAATTCATTCAAAATAATTGGTATTATTTTTGAACAATCAGAACAATGTTAAAGATCGAGTTAACACCAGATGGGTATCGAGTTGATAAGATGGTGTTTGGAGGTTGCGGTGGAAACTACAACTACGACAACTACAACAGTTCTAACGACTACTTCTCCAAAGAAGCACAAGAAAAACACAGAACCCACTACACAGAGACAACTCAAATCCAAATTACAACTCAGAAGAAGTGAAAAGCTCAGTAATTTTCTAGTGAAAAAGAATTAAACAGTTTAATCGTTTAATTCTTTTTATCATATAGAAAAATTCATTAAATTCTGTTAAAAACTTATGAATATGGTATGATAATTCTATTAGGGAGAATAATGGAAGGGAGTTTAAATATGCAAAGAAATCAACGTATTTTGGTGTGAAGATGATTTAAGAATCGTTTTGTAGAATTAGGTTGCAGCACGAGAGGATATGAAACTAAAGTTTGTTCTGACGGAAGAACGGGATTGCAAACCGCAATTGATGAGTCTTGGGATGCTATTTTAGATTTAATGTTACCAGAAATGAATGGATTAGAAGTTGTTCGCAGACTACGACAAGTCAAACAAACACCAGTCATCATTATGACTGCACGTGACTCTGTGATGGATAGAAGTGGTTGGACTAGATCGAGGGGCAGATGACTATGGTAAAACCATTTGAAATTGAAGAAATATTGAGCTGATTGCGATGCCTTATTTGGAACGTCTTCAAATGGAAGAACAATCTCGTAATAAAACAAACAAAAAGTAGAAATATGTGACTTGAGTGATTGAAGTTGAAAATCGATGTAGTACGAAGAGCAGGTGAAGTCATTGACTTAACTAAAAAGAGTATGAACTCCTTCTTCTATTGATGGAAAAATATTGATATTGTTTATCTCGAGAAATCTTATTGAGTCTGGGGATATAAAAAGTGAAGTTGAGACGAATGTTATCGACGTTTATGTTCGATATATCCGTAATAAAATTGATGTCCCTGGAAAGGAAAGTTATATTCAAACAGTCCGTGGTACGGGTTATGTAATGAAGTTGAGGAAAAGATGATGAGCTCAAATAGTCAACATAAATCAGTAGCATGGTGGTGAGTTATTTCCAGCCACCATTTTGCGCTGCTGAGGATCCAACCACAATTCTTATTCATGGTCAAATTATGACCTTACGTGAAAACGATCAGACAATTGTTTATGCTCAAGTGGTTTCCGACTTACTTTCAAGAGAAGTCAAGAAAAGATGTAGCAACTGCGGATATTGTTTCTATCTTAAATGAAGCCGGAGCAGTATGAGCAAGGACAAAACGGTATCTATAAAAAGAACGTAGTTTTATCCAATGAATGAGAATTAAACATTGTTCGCGTATTTGATACAAGTGAGACTAATCTTTCCAAAACGCAACAATGGCTTGGATTCGTTTGCAAGTGCTCTAGTACGCTAGAAACCAAATTCGTTCCTTTATCAGCTTCAGGAAGAAAAGTATTCAAGTAACAATGCCGATTTTATCGAGACAGATCGTTTGCTAATTTGGTCATTTGCGAAACCAGTAATCGGATGGCAAAATTAGCAGATGACAGTTTGCAGAAATTATATATCCAATTGTTGATTGCTGGAAGCTTTGGTAGCTATTGGGTTGGCTTATTTCATCTCTAGACTTGTTCCAAACCTATCAGACGGATTCGATGTTTATGGCGTCCAAGTAACAGAAAGATAATGTTGATAGTAAGCGGCTGATTATTCCTAAGAAAAGATGATGATTTGCAGTGGTTTCTCAACAGTTTAATGAATTACTAGATAAAATTAGTTTTTATATATCTCAGCAAAAACATTTCGTGGAAGATGTTTCTCGCTGAGTTACGAACAGCCTGTAGCAATTGTCCGAAGGACACCTTAAACTGCTGAATCGATGGGGAAAAAGACGATCAAGAGGTACTTGAAAGTCTTTAGAAGCCTCATTGGCAGAAATAAAACGTATGAAAACTCTTGTTCAAGAGATGCTCGATTTGTCTAGAGCTCCTCAAGTAAGAAACAGTATAAAGATGCGACTACAGAAGTGGTGGATACTTTAACCCAAATAATTGGCTAATTTTAAGTATTGTATCAGATTTTACGTTTGTTTTTGGATATTGATTCGAAGCTGACCTATTGTCACCTATTTATAGAAATCATTTTGAACAAGTCATTATCATTTTGTTGGATAATGCGGGTCAAATATTCAATGAATCGTAAAGAAATTATCGTTAGCTTATCAACGGTAGCGGATCAGTGGAAATTGGAATCAAGATTTTTGGGATGGGGTTGAGTGAAGAGATAAAAGAAAGTGTTCTCAAGATTCTATCGAGGTTGATAAAGCCGTTCAAGAGAGAACGTGGGAGAATGGATTAGGTCTCTCAATTGCAAAAGAACTGATAGAAGGATATAACGGAGTATCAGCAACGTCCCATTTAGACCAGGACAGGTTTTAAAGGTGAAACTACCGATTGTAAGTTCATAAAAAGATTAAAATTTCACGATTTTACTAGATATCTTTCTAAAAAGATGGTAAAATTGGGTGATATTCCACAGATAGGGAGGAAATCATTTGGTTGAGATAAAAAGCTTTCGGTATTGCAATTGTGCTATCGATTATTTCAGTGGTAGCTTTTCTATTTTTCTATATTCCTTATATTAATAGCTATTATAGGGTAACAGATAATTCTATTAGATATAGGATTAGTCAGGAAAAATACAAAGCGTTGATATTATTAAAGAAATTTAGATAAAAATACACTTGTATTCTTCGGTTCATCAAATTAGAGATTACAAATCATAAAGAATATAGTTTTAATAAAGTATTCAATGCATTGATTTTACATATTATGCAAATTGGAAGTAGGAATTATCAAAATATTATCCATGCAGCAATGATGGGGAGCTCTGGGAGATTCCATTCCAAGATTGCGATTGTTGAGTCGATGCAATGGTTTTGAAGAAAATGATCGGAGCCATAAAGCCTTTTGCGACAAAGTCTCTAAAAGAGCGGTTTATGGTGCTTTAACAAATGAAAAGCTGAGTCTGGATACAAAGACAAAACTAATTGATCAGCATTATCAGTTTGGTAGCGAAATAAATGCTAGAGAGACATTTGAACGATTACAAACAGTGCTAGTGGATGAGAACCTCTTCCAGGAGACGAATGGATTATGCAAGTAGATTTAATGCAGTACAATCAAAATCTTGAAATCCGGTTTTGCACAAAATCGTTTAGATAAAAGGAGTTAAGTCTGAAAAAGCAGCAGATATTGATTGGACAAAACTTGAGGATAATGCCGTTAAGGATGCTGATACTCAAGATAATCAACTTTTGATATGGATGATACTACTTATAAAAATATTATGCAGACAAAGTAAGTGAGGTAAAGATTCAAGAAGAATGTCAATTTTGAGAACGCTGCAGAGTTTGATGACTGAAATTATTTCTACAAATTGCTAAGGAGCTTTGGATTGAAACTAAAGTAGTGCTATTCCCAGTCAATGGAAAAATGGTATGATAGTCGTCTAGGAGTAAATAAAAGAAACCCGAGAAATATTATTCAAAATGAAATCGATTATTGAGATCTTATGGAGCTTCTGCTTGGGATTTATCTTCTAAGGAATACGAACAGATTATATGCATGACGAAATTCATCCAGGTTGAAATCTTGGTTGAAACTAATAAAACATTATGACTAATCAATAAACTAATGAAGTTCACTGTTATTAACAGTGAACTCTGATACAATTTACTAGTTGAGAGAGAATGTAAAAATTAAGCTTTGTTCAACAATGGGAGGAATAAAATGAGTAAGTGTGTTGCTAAAGGATTGCGTGTTTGTTATCCTTGAACATGAAAATGCTATACGCTGATGAACATTCCGTGAATAAATTCATTTCATTAATACAAAGGAATTCAGGAAGCGATGCAATTTTATTAGAAAGTAATGGGCACTTTGCCCTATGTTGATACAGGAGAAGATTTTGATTTTCCGGATGGAACGAATCCACTGTATCCTATTCGTAAAGAAATACAACTCAAAATGTAAAAGTGCTGGAGGATAGAGATTGACTATCGTCATTTGAAAAATATTTGGGTGAATAAATTAGATTTTGTTCTGGGTACCCATGTGCATAGTGATCGATAATGTGGGGAGTAGATGATATTGAATCACTATTCTGTCGAAAAATTATACTTAAAACGATACAGTGATAATAGATTAACAGATTCTACTGAACTATGGGATAATCTATTCAATTATGATAATGCCTAAAAGCAGCCAAAAATAAAAATGTTAAGATTATTCAAGATATTTCTGAAAAAGATAGTCACTTTAAAATTAGGGATATGGATATCCAACTTTATAATTATAAGAATGAATATGACAATAATGGAAATCTAAAACGAGTCTATGATGATAATTCAAACTCAATTGTCGCAGTCATTACCGTGAATGGGCAAAAAATCTATTTAGGTGGAGATTTGGATAATGCAGAAGGTGCAGAGACCAATTAGGACATCAAATCAGGAGAAAGTGGATTTAATGAAATGGAATCATCATTCGGAATCTACTAAGTCCAATTCTATTAATTTCTTAGAAAATTTAAAACCAAGTCTAGTCGTTCAAACAACTGGACAAGATATTAATGTTCCTTCTACGAAAAAATGGTTAGAAGATGGGAACAAAAATTGTAAAAGCTTCACAAGTAAACAATATGATGCAACTGTTTATGACATCAACGCAAGCTGGATTTACAGATGTTTCACATCAATTTCCTCAAATTCAACAGTTGAAACAAAATGGTATGTAAAAGATGGTTTTCCGTATGTATCAATTAGATTCAGGAGAAAGGCCGTTGGATGGCATACGATTGATAATGAAAGTTATTTCTTTGATGGAAAGGACATCTACAAACAGAAAAGTGGCAATTATCTGATGATTATTGGTATTACTTGCATAAAGATGGGAAGATGGCCAAGCTGGTTGGCTCCAACTGAGGGGATGATTGGTACTATCTAAATCCAAGTGGATCGAGAAAATGATAAGTTGTCATGCAAATTAATGGCAAGACTTATTTATTCGATGAGAATGGAAAAATGCAGACTGGTTGGAAGACGGTGAATAAGGAAGCAATGTTCTTTGAAGAGAGCCGGAGCTTTAAAAGAAAAATCTCAAACCGTCCTCTTGGAAAGCAACACGATTCAAAATGGTATTACTTTGATGAAAAAATAATCAGATTGTCAAAGGGACAAGAATTGTAAAGTGTGTAAAACATATTACTTTGATTCTAAAGGAATTATGCAAACTGGTTGGAAATGGCATAATGGAGCGTATCATTTTTACGAAGAAAATGGCTCTCAAAAGACAGGGTGGTACGAAGAATCTGGTAAGTGGTATTATTTAACTCCAGAAAATGGCGAAATGGCTGTAGGAACTGCTAAAGTATATGATCTGACTTATTATTTCAATAACGCAGGTGAAATGCAGACAGGCTGGAAATGGCATGAAGATGCATACCATTACTACCAAGAAAGTGGTTCACAAAAGACAGGATGGCTACAAGAATCGGATAAATGGTACTATTTAACTCCAAAAGATGGAAGTATGGCTGTTGGAATGCATGAAATTAAAGGGGCTAAGTACTATTTCAATACTGCAGGAGAAATGCAAACCGGCTGGAAATGGCACGATGATGCCTACCATTATTATCAAGAAAATGGTGCTCAAAAACTTGGCTGGTTCCAAGAGTCCGGTAAATGGTATTATCTACAAGCTCCAGAAGGAAGAATGGCAACGGGTCTTCAAGAAGTAGCTAATGAGTATTACTACTCAATACTGCAGGTGAAATGCAAACAGGCTGGAAATGGATTGAAGGATATTATCATTATTTCCAAGAATCTGGGAAAATGATTCGTGACGGAGAAAACTCGGATGGATATAAAGTGGATCGTAAAGGCAGATGGTTACAAGGCGAAGAAACGACTACTACAGTTGAGACAACAGTAGTAGAGACAACTAAAAGGAACCTACAGTTGTTCCAACGACTGAAGTGCCTTCAACTCAAGAACCAACAACCGTTGAGCCTACAACCGTTGAAGAAACGACGGCAGAACCAACGTCTCAAGAAACAACAACGAAGGAAAGAAAACCATTCCGATTATTCGAGATGATAAACCAATTAGTAGAGTTCAAAGATATTTTTCTAAAGCAAAACGCCCTTTCTGAGAGGAAGGGCGTTTTATAGTTTACTTTCTATTCTTATAACACACTAGAAAAGTAGTATTTTATCAATTGCAGGCTACATGCTTGCGTATTATATTCAAGGAGGACAACTCATGCGCGAACAACATGTACTCATTACACTGTTTGGAGCAACAGGTGATTTAGCTCACCGTAAACTTTTATCCTGCAATTTTCCGTTTATTCCAGTTTATTAAAATCATTTTGCTGTTATTGGGGACAGCACGTGAGAGTGGACTGATGACTATTTTAGAGATGTCGTAAAACAGTCTGTACAATCTTTAGTAAAGGTGAGGAAGAATTAAATGAATTCTTATCGCATTTTTACTATCAACCACATAATGTGAATGATACTCATCATTATGTCGTTTTAAAGAGCTTTCTGAAAGATTAGATGAAACTTATCAAATCAATGGGAATCGTGTCTTTTATCTTGACGATGGCTCCAAATTTCTTTTGGGACTATTACAGAGCACTTAAAAAGCAGAGCAATTATTAACACCAAATGGTTATAATCAGCTAATTATTGAAAAACCATTCGGAAAAGATTTTGCATCAGCTCAAGAGTTGAATAATCAACTTCGTCAATCGTTTGATGAAAATCAAATTTATCGCATGATAGTTATCTAGGAAAAAGAAATGATTCAAAAATATTTCAGCGGTTCGATTTTGCAAATCGTGTTTTTGAGGCATTATGGAATAAAGAAAATATTGATCGTGTTCAAAATTTCATTGTTGGAGCGAGTCAGTGTAGAAGAGCGTGGCGGGTATTACGATACTGAGTGGAGCACTTCGTGATATAGTTCAAAACCATATTTTACAAATCCTTGCCCTAGTGGCGATGGAACCACCCGTTTCATTTGGAGACATTCGCATAAAATTAAAAGTATTAGAACAACTTCGACCATATACTTCCGAAAGTGAGTAGAAAACTTTGTCCGCGGGCAATATAGGGCCTTCCGAAGATGGATTGAAGCCGGGGTACCGAGAAGATGCAAATGTAGAGATGATTCGAATATGGAAACATTTGTTGCAGGAAAAAGTATTAATTGATAATGAACGTTGGCAAGGGGTTCCTTTTCTATGTTCGCTGACAGGGAGAGCTTGAATTCCAAAAGAAACCATAATCGATGTTGTATTTAAGGAAGCAAGTTCTCCATTATTCTGCAATGGAGTAGAAGGATGTCCTTCAAACCGTATTTCTATTCACATCACTCCTCGTGAGGATTCTGTTTTGTGATTAATTCGAAAGCAGTCGGAAAATACCATTGCACTACAAACGAGTCATTTAGATATTTGACAGAAACATTCTCTCTAAGAGTCCAGAGCCTATGAACGTTTTAATTTGGAGCTGTATTGAGAGGCGATATGACAAAACTTCACTCACTGGGAAGAAGTTGCGGCTTCTTGGAAATATGAGATACGATTCGACAAACTTGGGACAGCGAAATTGCTGAAGAGTTTCCAAATTATGCTGCTGGAAGCAAAGAGGATAAAAGTCAGCTTTGAACTGTTGTTAGAGCGCGAAGGTCGTGAGTGGGTTGAAGAGATTAATAACATAAAGTGAAGACTAGGGATTCCTGGTCTTTTTGTTCTATAAAAAGGGTGTAGAAAGCACAGGTGTTCCCTTTCTTCAAAAAGCAGAAAAAGCTTCTAAAAGGAATTCCTAAAACAGTGGTTTCTTATAGTAGCAGTAACGTGAAGAACATCGAAGTGGATGATGCGGGTAGGATAAATCCGTACTCCGCGTTTGAATCTTCGAAGGTGAGACAGAATGGCTCGAACCGGTGTAACGATACGCTACCATATCCGTAAAGGATTTCCCCAAGATGATCATAAAGCAATTCCTTCGCGCAACCTTGTTTTCTTGAAATGGCTGCTCTGTAAACATATTTTCTATATAGAGGCGCATGACGATTAAAGAATTTATTCGACTTAGTTTATTAAAACCTAATAAAATTTGGACTATTTTACAAAATCCCATGAAAAGATAAAAAGGAATCTTGTTGGTGTATCATTTCCATTCCGAATTTTCTTCGAGCTAATGAATTTATTGGAAAAATTGCGGAGAATATAAAAGTAGTAGAGCAAAATTCCTGAACTTTCAGTAAAGGATGGAAAATTAGTTGCGGATCGACAATCTGGTTTTCTTGTATCGTTCGGACGCCTTTTAATGTTGTTTGATCCAGCTGGAGAAAATCTACAGACAATGATGTTAGTGCGAATCTAACCAAGAATCCAACCATTGCATTCCTGCAAGATCATATGGTCTTAGATACAGTATTAAATTCGGCTAAAATTTCTTATAGTGATATTGGTGAGTTAAACAAAGAGATGATTCATCAGTATATCCAGGAGTTTAATGCGAATCTGTGGATGGTGTTGGTTGGTGTCATGTTATTCATGTTTGTATACAATAGCTTATTATTATACGTATATTGATTATTGTAGGCTTTATAGTGAGATTGTTTGCAGCTTTATTTATGGGCGCTTGGTTCAAAATGCAACCTCCGTTTCGAAGCAATTAACGATGGCAGCAGCCTTTCTTCCAGCTGTTTTTGTATAGTCTAATTGCGATTTTAGGAGTTGGAGGAGGAATCAGTATTTTCTATTACTTATTAGTAACAACGACCTTTAACTGGCTTCTTGGAATGAAAAGAATTTATTGATATAGAAAGTAAAAGAAACAGTAACTTAAAAACCACCTAGAAACTAAATTTAGTTTCAAGGTGGTTTTCTAATAAATAAAATTTACAAAAATAAATAGCAGAGACTGAAGAATAGATTACGAAGAATCATTCGGATTCTATAATCGCAGTAGTGGAGGATAGAATCAAGAAAGTGAATTAAAGGGAGTTAGGAATGGATTCCTTACTCCCTTTTTGGCTTTGAAGGTGAGAGACCTTAGCTCGAACCGGTGCATTACAGCGATTATAGAAAAATCCGAAAAGGATTCGAAGTAATCTGATAATGAGAAAGTAATCTGTACTATTTATTTTTGTACGATTTTGTCTGCGCTGTTTTTGACGGATTTCCTGCCCGAGTTTTTCTTATAGCCTGGTTTTACTTTTCTTCGCCTTCTTAATCATTCCTTTTAAGGCGTGGATCACAAGTCTTTGATTGCGTGTTTTTACGTTTTTCGCGACGAGGCGGTCATAACTTTCCACAAGCTCGCCATTTTTCAATTCAACCGTTTCAAATGAAATACCTTTTCCTTCTAATGTTTGGATGGCCTGCTCTTGATCTGGTGTGTAGAAGGTGATGGCTGTTCCTTCAAGACCATTACGTCCTGTACGACCCACACGGTGAATGAAGAATTCTAATTCGCCAGAATTTCTAAGTTAATTACGTGAGAAACACCTTCGATATCAATCCCACGTGCAGCAAGGTGGGTGCAACCACAAATTGATAATCCATTTGTTGAATTTGTTTCATCACACGGCGACGTTCTCTTGAAGGAATATCTCCGTGAATCGTTGCCACTTTGAAGTTATGATTGCGGAGGTCTTGAGTGACTTCATCGGCTTTTTGTTTTGTGTTTACGAAAATAAGCTTTACGAGGTGAGGTGTCCCATCACCAGTAATTGACGAAGAACGTCCATTGGATTTTTGTGCTTGTCACCAGCAATTGATTTTTAGGTGTTGGTGAAACGAGTTAATATATTCTCGATTTGAGTCACTTTTTGGATTGCCCAAGTATTTCTTCAAGAATGGTTTAATCTTATCTGGAATTGTCGCAGAGAAAACGGACATTTGTAAGTTTTCTGGCACGAGATGCGATCTCATCGACGGTTTCCTAAGAATCCTAAGTCGAAATGTCATATCCGCTTCATCTACGACCATCATTTTGGGATGGGATTTTGAACGAAGAGGCATTCTCTTGCATTAAGTCAATACGACCTGGTGTCCCAATCACGATATGTGGTTTGCGTTTGAGTGAGTTTTGCCACTTGGCGTTTTTATCTGTACCACCGATACATTTTCTAATAAAATTTCTGTATCACTAAAGGTAATGAGTTGGGACTGCAACAGCGGTTAATTGTTCTGCGAGTTCACGGCTTGGGACTGTAATCACTAATTGCAACTCTTGTCGACTAGGGTCAATTTTGTTGATGAGTGGTATGAAAACTATGGCTCTTTCCGCTTCCTGTTTGCGATTGACCAATCACAGATTCTCCTTTTAATAAAAGAGGAATGATGCGTTCTTGAATAGGAGTTGGTTGTGTAAATTTTAAGTCAGCTAAGGCTTTTTGCAAAATAAGGCTGTAATACGTATTCTGTAAATTTCATGTTTTCATCTCTTTTCTTTCTCTATGTAGCAGGATTATTATACCATAAATTGAAGATTAAAGGTGGAATTGGGAAAATGGGGCATAATTTTGCCTATGGTGTTTAGTGGATGGTATGATAATTAAAGAAGAAACAGTTTTTCAAAACTGTATTTAAAAATTAGGAGGAATTTAGTAATGACTTATGAATTACCAAAATTAGAATACGCATTTGACGTATTAGAACCACATTTTGATGCACGTACAATGGAAATCCACCATGACAAACATCACAATGCATATGTTACAAACTTAAACGCAGCGGTAGAAAAACACCCTGAATTATTCACAGTTGAAGAATTAGTTAGCGATTTAAACGCTGTTCAGAAGATATCCATGTAGCTGTTCGCAACAATGGTGGTGGACATGCAAACCATAGCTTATTCTGGACTCAATTATCTCCTTATGGTGCAAAAAGCTCCAGAAGGTGCTTTTATTAGCAGCTATCAACGAAGCATTCGGAAGCTTCGACGAATTCAAAAGCAGCATTCGCACAAGCAGCAGCAACTCGTTTTTAGGTCTGGTTGGGCAGGTTAGTTCTTTCTAACGGAAAATTAGAAGTGGTTTCTACACCAAACCAAGATAGCCCTCTATCAGAAGGTAAAACTCCATTATTAGGATTAGATGTGTGGAACATGCATACTACTTAAACTACAAACCGTCGTCCAGACTACATTTCAGCATTCTGGAATGTTGTGGAACTGGGATGAAGTAGCTCGTCGTTTCCAGCTGCTAAATAATCTATAAAACGAAGACCGATGTCTCTAGGAGTCATCGGTCTTTTACGTCTGGTTAACAAAATCAGAATAATAAAAACACGATAGAAGCAAAGCTAATCATCGAACCTTCAATCAGATAAGGAGTCGTATAATGATATTCGACAGAATGTTTTTCCTGGGAAATACTAAATCCAAGAAGAGAATCGAGGATTTTATAAGTTTCTAGGGTTGACCATCTACACGAACCGTCCATCCTATTGGAAGTGAGATCGTCGTTAAAACCGTGCTTTCTTCTTCTACCGTCATCGTTCCAGAAAAATGGGTGAGGAGAAGGTATCTATTTTCAATTCTTGAGCTTTCGTTTGTTGAATTCTATCTTGTAATAATGTTTCATTTAAGGAATAAAGATTCAATCTTGTAAATGAAAAGATTGTCGTGAATCATGAACTCTATCGTTTGAGGGCTTCCTCTTGGAAGCAATACTTAAAAGAACAGGTCTTGATTCAACAGGATAAAAAGAAATACTCTTTTCCATTTAGGGTCATCGTGAAACTATCTTCTTCCATATCTCCCGCTAATTCTAAATAGATAGGATTATCGGTTTCTGGCGTGAAGGTTAATGTAATGCTCCCTTTTTCTTTTACTATTTTTCCAACTGTATCGTTTGGTGAGCAAAAGGGCGACCTTTAATACTGTAAAGCCATTTGAAGGAATTCTCGTGAAAATATCCTTTGGTGAATGGGTTCCTGCAAGAGCATTGGATAATTGGTTTTGCATGACAACCGGCTGATTGACGGGAACCTTCATCGCTTTTAATATGGGTTTCATTGGATAAGCAAGCGAAAGAACATTGTCATTTTGAACAACAGTCCTTCTTCAAATTGCTGTCAACGTCCATCGTTTCTAAATCTTTTCTTTTCCCAGCGATGATTATAAGCAGCCTGGTCATTTGCTATAAAACTTGTTTTAATTCCAAGAAGGGCATCCGTTAATAACGTTCCATTACTATAACTTATGTAGGCAACCTTGTCGAACACCGATAGCTTCAAAGAAACGTTCACTTTCTTTTTCAAAGGTAGATGAAAAATGAGACATATACCGTAAGTAGGAACTTGAAGACTATCGTTTTTGGAACGCGCAATTGTTTTTCACTTCTAAAGAACGTGTTGTCAGGCGCTGATGAGATTTGCTCCAAAGTTCCAAAAGAAGCTTGATAGTTTGTAAAATCTGAATTCATCACATATCCCAGTCTAGCCAGTTAATCACTATTCAACACAAGTTCAATGAGGACTAAACTAATCCATAACTTACGAGAACGCATGTGGGCTCTCGTTTGAGCGATTAGCCGTAGAGGATGCCCATTGAAATTCAAACCCTAGAACGATTTGCCAAGATTGAAGGTAGGATTGGGGATAAAGGATAAAACCAATACTGATGCTAAGCATAAAAAGAAAAATGTAAAAGCTTCAAACCTCGAAATCTTTGAGGACTTCAATGTTTGTTGATACAATGTAAACAATCCAGAAACTAAAACAAGAATGAGAAACGGTAAGGATGATCCAATTCGAAGTTGACCAGCATGCCAAATTCGATTTAAGAAATCGATATTAAAACTCAATAAGAAGAGAGAGTAATGAGGTAAGGCGGTAATTTTTCCAACGAGTCTAATTTTTCTTATGAGTAAAATAGGTAAAAAGGAAAAAGAGTGCAAAGCTTCAACAAAAATATTTGGGTATCCT
>BNJT01000351.1_pt1 | contig 33153 bp, 60 predicted proteins | sample 8540491 | NCBI WGS metagenome assembly BNJT01 (sample SAMD00202455, study PRJDB9452) | human saliva metagenome | host: Homo sapiens | reverse complement strand
AGGTGGAGGTCGCCGGTTCAATCCAGCAAGTAGCTTAGATAAAAAAATATAAAATTAAGTGAGACTGGTGAATACCAGTCTTTTTTTTTATTCAGTTATATACTAATGAACATTATTTCTGTAAGCTTTTTGAAACTGTCTATAGTATGGTATAATCATCGTATGTTTAAAGAGGAGTTGTAGAAAGTTATGAAAAACATATTTTATTATTGGAGATGTTCATGGAGAAGATAAAAATGCTCGATGAAATGTTGAAAAAAATTGGGATGAAAGTACTCAACAATTAGTTTTTCTTGGAGATTTAATTGATAGAGGTCCAAATAATAAAAAAAGTGTTTTAACAGCGATGAAATATGTTCAAAGAGAAAAAAATGCTTGGTATGTAATGGGGAAATCATGAAGTGATGTTTTTAGCGTGGATTGATAATCCAGAAGAGCGTTTTTGATCATTATATGAGAAATAATGGGAAATACTACTATAAACCATTTATTAAATCGTCCTGTTGATACAGAAATTGATTCTTTAAAAGATTGTGAATTGGTAAAAGAACAATATTCTGAGTTAATTTACATTTTTAAGAGAACGTCCTTTATATATTGATGAAGGAGATGTCTTTATTTGTTCATGCTGGAGTCGATTTAAGATTAGATCATTGGTTAGACACTGTTCCAAAAGATTTTTTTATTGGATTCGTGAACCGTTTTCCATACTGGAAAAAAATACAACAGGTAAAACGATTATTTTTTTGGTCATACTCCATTAAAAGGGATTAAATGAAGATGGAGATTATATGAAATTATGGCAACATGATGGAAAAAAATCGGAATGGACGGTGGAGCTGTTTTTCGGTGGAGCTTTACATGGTGTTGTATGGCATGATGGTGAAATTCAAAAAAATTTTATAGTTTAGAACATAAAGATTTCCATTAATGGAGGTAAAGAATGAAGAAAAAAGCAGTATTTATTATGGTTTGTCTATTTTTTTCTAAATTTGATGATTGTTCCTCGATTTTAACACAGGCTGAAGACGGTACATTACATGTGGATAGAAAAAGTTTATATTTTTAGTTCAGTTAATGACAGCAATGTATGCAGTGTGGTCTTATCGAGAAGTAATCCAAAGAGGATTTGAACGATTTAGTAAAACGAAGATTTGTTCGCGATATTGCGATTGGTTATGTACTTCGAGTAGTACTGACTCTGCTTTTTGGCTCTTGTTGTTCCATTACAGCAGACAGATAATCAAGCCAATATTGAATCGTTATTAAGTTCTACATCTATTGTATTAATGCTAATCTTAACTTGTGGTTGCACCAATTGTGGAAGAATTAGTATTTAGGGAAGCGATTATTGGAGCTTTTTAAAGATAAAAATAAATCCTTGGATTTTTAACAGGGAGTTTCTATTTTTCTTCTTTGTTTTTACTGCATTCGATTTCGAATAGTGGTGGAATAGATTGGAGTGCAGCATTGATGTATATTCCATTTTGACGATTCCTTTAGTCGGAATATATCGTTATTATGAGGATAATGTTGCTGCTTCTATGTTAATGCATTTTTGTTAGTAATAGTGTTGCGATGATATTTTTTTAATTGCTAGAGGGTTCTTATCATGAAAAACAATCCAAGAAAAATCAATTTAAATTTATTATTCGTTATGGCTTATTCATAACAGCTTTAGTAGAATGGGCTTTTTATCAACCTTTTAATGCTTATCATTTATTGCTTTTTTAGGAATGATGATTGTAGCTCAATTAGATTATTATTCACTTCAATATCCTTGGGTAATTTTTAGTTCAAGGGACTTTAATTTTGGCATTTTTGTTATGTTTACAGCTCATCTTTCGATTAGTTTGCTGCTTTTATTATGTTTTGAAATTAGTTTTCGATTTTCATCCAAGCATGCAATTATTCTTCAAGTGATGATTAGTCTAGTAGTTATTGTATTAGGGGATGAAGCAACAACAATGGTGGGTCAATTCCAGTGATGATTTTTTTGGAAATGTATTATTTTATTATGGTTCACATCTTATTTTTAAAAATTAAATATTCAAGAAAACTTATTAAAAAGAGCAAGAAAAATCAATTGTTTGAACAGAAAAAAAGGAATTGCAACAAGTCCCAATATACAATGGGAACGATGAAGGAATTATATACTTTACAAGAGAGAAATCGTATATCAAGAGAAATTCATGATTCAGTTGGGGCATAGTCTTTCAACGATTATTATTCAACTAGGAGCGATTAGTAAATTAAGTGAAGAAAATAGTCCTCAAGTTTCTCAAATGAGCGCACAATTAAGAGAATTTGCAGTTAAAGGATTGCAAGAAGTACGTACTGTAGTTCATGATTTAAAACCAGAACAACTAACGAAAACAACAACTAAATGTAGCTTTAGAAGAGTTTATTTATGAAACAAAACAACATAGTGGAGTAGAGTTTGTCTTTCGACAAAAATAAACCAACGATTCAACTTACTAAAAGAGCAAGAGTTAACCATTTTTAGAGGAGTGCAAGAAGCAACGACAAATGCAATTCGTCATGGAAAAAGCGACTAAAAATTACGCTATTAATGATGTATTCTGCAAATGAACTCATTGTAACAATTATGGATAACGGAGTAGGATCTTCAGATATTTCACTAGAAGGTGGATTAAAAAGCGTTTAGAAGAGCGACTGCATGAACTACAGGCGCAATTAGAAACTCAAAAAAATACTGAACAAGGGTTTACAGTACAAATGAAATTGAAAGGAGAAGCCAATGTCTGAAAAAAATTAAAGTGATGTTAGTAGATGATGAACAATTAATTCGATCTGGTTTAAAAATTATGTTAGAAACTTATCCAGATATTGAAGTGATTCATCAAGCTGGAAATGGAAGAGAAGCATTTGAATGTTGTAAAAAGAAGTTCCAGATGTAGTATTAATGGATATTCGTATGCCAGTAAGTACGGGAATTGAAGGAACTAAACTCATCAAAGAAGCTTATCCAGAAGTGAAAGATTGTAATGGTGACAACCTTTCAAGATACGGAATATATAGTAGAAGCGATGCAATATGGGAGCTTCAGGTTATTTATTAAAAGGATAGTAGTTATGAAGCTATCTATGATGGGATTAAAGTTGCTTTATCTGGAAAAAAGTAGTGATGGATGCAACAGTTTCTGAGAAGTTAGTGATGCAAACCAAAAGCACCAGCTTCTTCTATGGAAAAAACAGATATTTCTTCATTCGGTTTAACAGAAAGAGAGATTGAATTGATTCGACTAGTATCTCAAGGGTTAAATAATAAAGAAATTTCAGAAGCATTATTTTTTTATCTGAAGGAACGGTTAAAGAAATAATATTAGTACAATTTTTATCAAAAATTAGCTTTGAGAGATCGTACACAATTAGTAATTTTTGCTTATGATCATCATATTCGCTAATAAAAAGTAGTTTAGAAAACCTTTTTCTTCTTAGAGGAAACATGTTATACTGAACTCAATTCAATAGAGAAGCATTTGGGGTGCCGAAAGGCTGAGATCATACCCATTGAACCTGTTCTGGATAATGCCAGCGAAGGAAAAATGACGATCAAGTATAGAAGAGGGTAACTTACAGTTTTTAAACTAGTATTTTATTCCAATCTATGATTATGCGATGAATCCCTTTTTGTTAAAAATACGAAAGGGGCTTTTTATATAGTTTTAACGTATTGTTTCTGTCAGCAGGAAACATGTGCTTTCGAATTGAAGTAAAAACACCAAAAGTGTTGCCATCATTTTGGTGAGTTTTCCTTTTTCTCCACTATCAGAGTTGTGCCTGATAGTGGAGTTTCTCTTTATAGGCTATCAGTTGATTTTTATATAAGATTCGGTACAATAACAGTATGAATGAAGGAGGTTCCTTATGAATAAAAAAATGATGATTTCATTATTAACAACTTTGACTGTTAATCAAGCTTCACAGGAGTGGCAGCACAAGAAACATCCAAAACAAGGATGGGTAAAAGAAAAATGGGTTTCTGGTATTTTTTTATCAAAAATCAAAAACCTGTGATGAAACAATGGCAAGGAAACTATTATTTAAAAGCTGATGGAAAAAATGGCTGAAAAAAAGAATGGATTTATGATCCTGATTATCAAGGTTGGTATTATTTAAAAATCGGATGGAACGTATGCTTATTCAACTTGGCAAGGAAATTTTTATTTAAATCCAAATGGAAAAAAATGGCTTTGGCGGAATGGGTTTTATGATGAGTCTTATAAAGCTTGGTACTATTTAAAAGGAAATGGGTATTTATGCTCGTTCTGAATGGCAAAAAGACTATTATTTAAAAAGCTGATGGTAAAATGGCTAGTATCAGAATGGGTGCAAAAGCACTTTTGAAAAATGCTTGGTACTATTTAAAGGCAGATGGATCTTATGCTCGTAATGAGTGGGAAGAATCTTATTACCTAAAAATCAAATGGTAAAAATGGCTAATTCAGAATGGATTTTTGATCAAACTTATCAGGCTTGGTATTATTTAAAAAGGAAAATGGTGCTTATGCTCATGATGAAGAAATAGATGGATACTATTTAGAATCAAATGGTAAAAATGCGTGAATCAGAAGAAGCTCATTTAAGAAGAGAGCTGGATAATAGTGTACAATCTCAAAAGAAAACAATATGAGAAAAAAAGCATTAGAAAAAGCCATTCAATGGTTAGAGTCCGAAGATTCAATCACTATAAATGATGATTTTGCAAAAACGTTTATACCAATATGGTTCAACTGAGCAGGGGAAACATCAAGAAAAATATTTTCAGCTTTAAATATATTAAGTAAAGAATTATTAAAAGCAAATCAAAAAGAAATAGGGACTATCTCTAATACATTATTAGCAAAATATAATCTTCGTACAATGCCAGAAGATATGAAACAATCTTTAAGTTTATATGCAGCATCTCTTATTAATTCTGTTCGTCAACAAATGAAATTATCTCCTGTAAAAGTAACAGATACAATGGTTACTATTGCTAGAGAAAATTGCGAAAGAATATATTCATGATGGGCGATTTATTGCTGATGGTAAAGGGCATGATGCATATGCCATTAATAAAGTAGTGGAACAATATGGTATATTAACTTCTCAAGATCAATCAAAAGAAAATGGAAAACAATATTTTGAAAATGCGATTAGTACTGATTTCCAAAAATAAAGATTATTTTACAATTCGTGCTGAATTAAGAGAAGCTATTTTGATATTTTTTTATTTAATGGAATGGAATATGACCATGCACAAAGTATTGCAGGTGTAAACTTTGGAAATACTTATCAAAAATCAGTATTTTCGCTGTTGGATTAGGGGCTTCTGGACACTTTATTCAAGTGGAGGATTCCTATATTGAAAAAAACAAGGTTCATTACCATTTTCAAAAAAGTAGAAATTTCTCAAAAAAGTTCGTACAGATTATGAACAAAAAAGTGATTCAACGTTTGAAAAGAACAGTTAGCAACTTTACAATAATCGATTAAAAGTGGGCAATCGTAATTGCCTGCTTTTTTGTCCATAAATTTCGTGAATAGTATCGTAAATTTCTTGATTATTCGTACTAAAATATGCTATCCTAACAAACGTACATAAAAAAAGAATTACTACGATTTAGAAAAAGGAAGGAGTTAGTATGAGTTACGTTTCAGTTGAGAATTTATCATTTTCGTATGATAATGAGCCTGTTTTAGAAAAACATTAGTTTTCACTGTTGAAACCGGGAGAGTTTGTCATATTAACAGGTGAAAATGGTGCAGCAAAAATCCACTTTATTAAAAAAATATTTTAGGATTATTAACTCCAAAACAAGGAAAAAGCAACAATCGCAACCGTTAATACACAAGGAGAAACATTATCCATTGGATATGCCCCACAACAAATTTCTTCTTTTAATGTGGGATTTCCTTCAACCGTTTATGAATTAGTTGCTTCAGGTCGTTACCAACAAGGTCGTTGGTTTCAACGATTAGATAAAGAAGACCATGAACATATTGAAAGAGCCTTAAAATCTGTTGGAATGTGGGATGAACGCCATAAACGTATTGGGCGAGTTATCAGGTGGTCAAAAAGCAAAGAATTTGTTTAGCGCGTATTTTTGCAACAGATCCAGACTTTATTTGTGTTAGATGAACCCAACAGCAGGAATGGATAAAAACAAGTAGAGAGCGTTTCTACTATCTCTTACATCACAGTTGTGCACATCATGGAAAAAGCGATTTTAATGGTGACGCATGAGGAAGAAGATTTGGAACATTATGTGGATAAACATATTCATTTGATGAGAAAGGAGGATTCTCCATGGAGATGTTTTTCTATGGTTTCATGCAAAGAGCATTCATCACAGGATTAGCAATGGCGATGATTACGCCGATTTTGGGATTGTTTTTTTAATTTTAAGAAGACAGTCATTATTGGCAGATACATTATCGCATGTTTCCTTAGTGGGAGTTTCTCTAGGCTTATTATTAGGTTATAATCCTACCTTTATGACTTTAGTAGTGGTAGTTTTAGCAGCCATTGTATTGGAAGTAATTGGGAAATACTTTTAAAGGTTATTCAGAAGTGACCGTTGCGATATTAATGTCCGGTGGGATGGCGATTGCCTTAATTTTAATGAATTTCCAAAAAGGTCGTTCAACCATTAGTGTGGATCAATTTTTATTTGGTTCTATCGTGACGATTACCCAACAACAAATGGGATTGATGATTGCTTTAGCAGTTATTGTAGTCGTGTTATATTTGATTTTTAGACGACCATTATATGTTTTATCATTTGATGAAGATACAGCTTATACGGCAGGATTACCTGTTCGTTTGATGACACAAGTTTTCACGATTATTACGGGTGTAGTCATTTCAGTGATGATGCCAATTGCTGGAGCTTTTATTAGTTTCAGCGGTTATTGTGTTACCAGCCTCTATCGCGATTCGTTTGACGAGAAGTTTTACAGGCGTAATTGTGTCGGGTATTTTTAATTAGTATTTTTGGTATTTTTTTACTGGGTTAAGTATGTCTTATGAATTTGATACACCACCAGGTGCCACAATTACTTGTGTATTCTTAATAATTTTAGTCGATTAGTTTATTTGGAACAATGATTAAAAATCAATTGAAGAAATAAAGTTGAAGTCTCGGAAAGTTTGTCTAACAGATTTTTCGAGATTTTTATATTTTATGGAATGTTGACAGGTAGAGGAAAAGCAGAGTATAGTGACTGTACTAAGTAAATTGGAGGATTAAAATGTTAGGTCAAATCTTTTTCAAGTATGGCAATAATTGTCATCATGATTAGTTTAGGATATGTATTACAAATAAAGGGATGGTTTGATGAAAAATTTTTTTCAGCAAGTATTTGCTTCCTTATTATTAAAAATTGCGTTTACCCAGCTTCGATTATGATTTCTGTTTTAAGATTTATTTCAAGAGAAAAAATGATTGAATTTGTTGGAAGTTTAGGAATTCCACTATTGAGTGTTATTATTGGATATTTTGTTGCTTGGATCATTGTTCAAGTATTTCGTATTCCTAATGAACGTAAGGCGACAGTGATGAATACGATTGTCAATGCGAATACGATTTTTATGGGACTGCCTTTGAATTTATCTTTATTTGGTGAAGAGGCTATGCCTTATTTTTTTAGTATATTATGTAGTGAATACTTTATCGACGTTTTACAGTGGGGAACGTATTTATTTGCTTATTATAATCAGCAGCATGTTGGAAAAGGAATTCAATGGGAGTCGGATTTTCTCACCACCATTTAATTGCCTTTTTTAGGCAGTATGATTTGGGTATGGTTTGGATGGACGCTTCCTGAATTTTTTTGAATGATTCTTTGATTTATATTGGTAGTTTGGTAACTCCATTATCGTTAATGTATATTGGAATTCATTTAGCACAAGTGGGACTTCGTTCGTTGACATTCGATAGAGATATGAGTTTATCGATTTTGGGGCGTTTTGTATTGTTTCCGGCAATTCTTTTAACTATCCAAGTGGGAATGATGCAGTTGTTTTTCGATTGAATTACCAATGAAATTACAAGAAACGTTCTTTCTTCAATCAACGATTCCTACATTGGTCATTATGCCATTATTAGCAACGGAGGAAAAATGCTGATATTGATTTTGCGACATCAGCTGTTACGATTACAACTTTATTCTATATCGTGATTTTTACCCGTATGGATGATGCTATTTTCGATTGCGTATTCCAGTAAAGACGTTAGAGCAAAAAATAATGAAAAACTTCCCTTTGAATAGCAGAGGTCGCTAGCAGCCTCGCATAGCGAGTCTCATGGCTAAAATTCGAGCCTTGGTCTCGAATTTTCCCCCTTATAAAATAAGCCACTACGTGGCTCATTTTACTGCTGCTATTCAAAGGCAGTTTTTCTTTTTATTTTAACTAGATAAAAACGATATTTTAAATTTTGTGAAAGTGATAATACTAAAAACTAGTTCAAGCTATTAATGAAAATGAAGGAAACAAATGGAAGTAGTAACTCGTAATAAATGGCGAAAATACTGTTATTGATGGATATCAATCTGAATGAGAAATCAGTGAATGGGTTTAATCCATTTAACTGACGTAAAGAAAAATAACAGAAAAAACTTTTCTTAATAGCATTAGTAAAATGAGCCACTTTGGTGGCTTATTTTATAAGGGAGAATTCGAGACCGAGGCTCGAATTTTAGCTATGAGACTCGCAAAGCGAGGCTGCTGGCGACCTTGCTATTTAAGAAAGTTTTTTTCTGTTATTTATTGTTATTCATTAATGTTTTTCTTCTAAAAAATGTATGTGTATCGAAGAAGTTGCCGAGTTCGGCTTTGATATGTTGGTTTTCAGTGTTGATTTCTGTGATACGAATAATCGAAGAATAATCTTGTAATTGATGTCCAGAAACTCCTGATTCACAGAAGACTACTGCACCTACTGCTTGAGAATCAAATTCTTTGGATAAGACTTCTCATCCCGTTAATGGTACCACCGGCTTTTTAGAAAGTCATCGACAATGAGTACATTCGATCCACTTGGAAGTGTACGTTTAGATAATTCCATTTTTTTCAACACGAGAAGATGAACCAGATACGTAATTAATACTTACAGTAGCTCCTTCTGTAATTTTTCGAATCACGACGAACGATAACAAATGGAACATTTAAATAATTGGCAACTGTTTGAGCAATCGGTACGCCTTTTAGTTGCTACGGTCATAATGACATCAACTTTTCTTTATCTTCATAGGCAGAAGCAATCATTTTTTTCCTAAGTGATGAAGAACGTCTGGTTTTCCTAATAAATCAGATAAGTAAATATATCCACCAGGAAGTAGACGAGTTGAGTCATTCATCTGGTCACAAATTTTTTTGTGCTGCTTCTAATGCTTGTTCTTTTTAATTTTTTTGGAGTGAAAATCACGCCTCCCGCAGCTCCTGGGAAGAGTATTAACAATACCAATTCCTTGAATTTCAAAGGTGCGTTTAATAATGGCAATATCTTCACTGATGGAAGACTTTGCAGATTGGTATAAATCTGTAAAACTTGTTAATGAAATCAATGTGTGAGGATTATCGAGTAATCGTTGTGTCATATCGATTAAACGTTCGCTTCTCTTTTAATTTCATCGTTTAGCCTCCTTTAATTTGAATCAAAGCTTTATAAGACAGCTCTGGCTGAAGATTGCTCCAGTAAAACTATTATACAGAAAATTTACGAAAATTACAACAAAAAAATAAGACGAATATTCGTTAAAATATCGATATTTTCTTTTTAAAAATTATTGTTAATAATCGTGTTTTAGTGAAGAGTTTCTTTATGTTATAGAGTAAATAAAACCCAAAGGAGTGAAAAAATTCTCCTTTGGGGTTTTCGTTTTGATTGTTCTTCTTCTTTGAATTAGTTTCTCCGTGTTTAAATACGTGAGTTTCTACAGCTACTGCAACGCCATCTTCATCACAGGTTGTTGTAATGAAGTTTGCGAGTTTTTTAATCTCGTCAATCGCATTTCCCATTGCAACGCCCATTCCTGCATATTCGATCATATCTCTATCGTTTTCTTGGTCACCGATACACATGACTTCGCTGGCATCTAATCCTAATAGTTCTGCTAGTTTAGCGACAGCGTGTCCTTTACTTGCTTGAGGGTGTAGGACTTCTAGGTAAACAGGCATACTACGAACGATATTGTGGTTTTCTTTTAAATGAGTTACTTAAATTTGGAATAAGATTTTCTAAAATTTCTGGTTCATCTACGAACATCATTTTTGAAAAAGTAGCATTTGGGTCAAATTGGTCTAGTGGTTGTTGTACAATTGGCATACCAACAAGGTCACGTTCCATATAAGAGTACTTTCCAATATCTGGTGTTGTGACATAAATATTTTTTTCATCGATTACGTGATAGTGAACGCCGTATTGTTGATGATAATCATCCATTTGTTTTAAAATCATCCATTGTCATTCCAAAGCGTACTAAACTTTCCCCAGTTCCAGTTTTTTTGAACAAGTGAACCATTATAAGTACGACAAAATCATCGATCATTAATTAAGTTTAATTCTTTTAAATATCCTTGAACGCCTGGAAGTGGACGACCTGTACAAAGAACAACATAGACACCTTGTTCTTTTGCTTTTTGTTAAAGCAGCATGAACACGAGGAGTAATTTCGTGTTTTGAGTTAATCAAAGTTCCATCGATATCGATGGCAATTAATTTAATCATAGTTAGTCTCCTTTATTTTGTATCAGTTTTTATTATAGCATATTTTCATAACCGAATGAAAAAGCACAAAAAGACTTTCCTTTCGTAGCTGAATTCTCTGTTTGAGTTTCGCTAGTTTAGAAAAAGTCTTTTTAATATTATTTCATTTGATTTGAGTAGACATCAAGTTTTTGAAGCTAGTTCTTGGAAATTCTTGATAATCTTCGCTAAATAATTCTGAGGAGCCTTCGATAAACATTTCTCTTGGGAAATATAGTCGTACATCTCCACGGACTCTTCCTGAAATGGCAGAAACAATCAGAACTGACAAGAGATAGTTCGACCATATTTCCATTTCGTTCTACAAGTTCAATTTGTGTTCTTGGTTTTACAGAATCTGGTCGATAGAAGTCATATGGCAAATCATAACTATTATTAATCGCAGTATAATAGTCGATATTATAGCCGACACTTTTGTACAAGTTCTTTCATACGTTCAATCGTTGCCTTGTCATTGACGGAATTAAATGGCACGGATTTAAATGGTCTACGATTAATAAAACGATCGGCTAAATCACTTAAAAATCGCATCATCTTCAATTTGCCAATGAGCAAAAATAAGTGTTTAATACACTGTCATCTAGACGTAAAGGTAATCTTCTAATGTCCAATTTTTCAAAAAAATGGTTTTAAGAAAGAAGCTGTATATTTTTAATGGATGAGTCGTTGAATGATAACATTCAGTAGCACGTTTTTAATAAGTGATTTAACACTACTTCCATTCCTCTTGATACTGGATGGAAATAAACTTGCATATACATTTGGTAACGGCTAACGACATAATCTTCTACGGCATGCATTCCTGAGAAGTTAAAGGCAATCCCACCTTTATAAGGACGAATCACACGTAAAAATACGAGTTAAATCAAAGGTTCCATAATTTACTCCCTGTGAAATAAGCATCTCGTAGTAAGTAATCCATACGGTCAGCATCAATTTGACTAGAAATTAATTGAACGACTTGTGGATTTGGATGTTTCTTTTGAATGACACTGGCTACTTCTTCTGGGAAAGTAGGAGAGACTGTTTTTAAAAATTTTGTTTCACTTCTGTGTCTGGTGACAAAATAATATCAATCGTAATTTGTTCATGGTTTGTATCGAAAAATTTTTCTCAAAAGCGTGAGAATAAGGGACCATGTCCGATATCGTGTAATAGAGCGGCACATAGGACAACAAGGCGGTTAGAGTCATCCCATAATCCATCTTCTGGGGTTGTAGAAGGGTAGTTACGAACAAATTTGTCGCAAATTCTTCTAGCAATTTCATAGACGCCTAATGAATGAGAAAAAGCGGGAATGTTCAGCTGTATGGAAGGTGAAACATAGAAGCGCCTGTTTGTTTAATTCGACGTAATCGTTGCATTTCTCGGCTATTAATTAAGTCTAAAAATCACACGGTGTTGAATGTGAATGTAGTCATGAACAGGGTCACGTAATACTTTTTTTCACGGGATAGTTCTTCAATATACATCAATCTTTTCCTCCTTATATTGTCTGGAAATTACCGTTAAACTTTTCGAAGGTTTAAACGATCCATAGCTTTTTGATAACTTACTTCAGTTGCAAAAATTAATTTCTGACTCTAATAATTCGCATTGCCCATCTAATAGAGCTGTTAAAATGCGTTCTTTAACTTCTTGAACCGTCAATGTTAAGTCTAATAATTGAGATATATTTCGCCATACTATCTGCATTGATAGTTGGATAATGCCAACGAGTTTCTTCTCCTTTAATACTTTCTTCATAAAAAAATCATGGATTAAGTTTGCCACGTTCTTCTTGATTTCCATTAATGCTAAGATAAATAGAGACACAAATGGAATTTTTGAAAAAGCGTCTTTGTGCAATTCCAGCGAATTTCTTCCCTTGGATACTTAAATCATAGTCTCCTGGGCAATAGGAATCACTCACTTCAAAGGCTTGGATTTCTTTTTCTCCAATAGCTTCTGGAAAGGCACGTGTGATAAGTTCTTGCATCCATTCATAGACTTGAGTAATCGTTGCATTTTGTCTAGAAAAATAATAAACTAATATTTAAAAACTCCTGAGTTACTCACAACGGCTAAGCCTCCAGCATGACGAACAACTGGTGTGTAGTTTCGTTGTTTTAATAAAGCAACTCCATCTTCTAAATAGGGTGTTTTTAGTATCTGTCATTCCTAAAATGACTGTATCTTCCATTTCCCAAAAAAATGTAGAAAAAAAGTTTCAGATGGGAATTGCACGAGATGATGTAAAGATGGATTCATCCACTGCAAATGGAACAAAAATAATCTTGCATTTGTTCTGATGAAGAGACAATCGTTTCTAGTAATTGAACTTGTTGATTTGTAATAGGTGTTTTGTGTCATAAAAAAATCCTTTCCAATAAATTAGGAATACACTTACATTATAGCAAAAAAACGTGTATTCAGGCATATAGAAGCGATTTTTTTGCCAAATTATTAAAGAATTTTCAAGATTTTAATGAAATGGTGGAGTTTTTCTTAGAGATTGAGTAGGATAAAGTTGAAAAAGAATACGAAAAGAGGGATTTTTATGAAAAAATTTTAGTCGTAGATGACGATCGCGAGATTGTTGAATTATTATCGATTTATTTAAGAAATGAAAAATTTGAAATTGTAAAAGCGTATGATGGAAAAACAAGCATTAGAAAAAATTCAAGCTTATCCAGATATTGATATGGTGATTTTAGATATTATGATGCCACGATTAGATGGAATTTCTGTTGTGCATGAAATTCGCAAAACGAATGATACTTTACCGATTTTTATTATTAAGTGCCAAATCAACAGATATTGATAAAATTCAAGGATTGACAAATGGGGCAGATGATTATGTAACGAAACCTTTTAACCCATTAGAAGTCATTGCACGTGTAAAATCATTATTACGTAGAACTTCAGCTTTAACAAAAAGAAAGTGAAAGTGCTGAAGAAATTACGATTGGCCCATTATTAATTAATAAAGGATCTCATCAAGTAACAACATTAGATGGTTTAGAAATTCAATTAACGGTGTTAGAGTTTGGGATTTTATTCTTACTAGCAAGTCACCCAAATAAAGTGTTTAGTGCAGATGAAATTTTTGAAACGGTATGGCAACAAGAAAGTATTGTCTCTACTAAAACTGTAATGGTTCACGTCAGTCATTTACGTGACAAGATTGCTGAAGCAACAGGTGGAGATAAAGTTATTGAAACCGTATGGGGAGTTGGCTATAAAATTGAAAGTAAATAGCAAATTTTTTCAAAAAAAGGCAGCTAGAGAGGAAAAACCTGCTGCCCTATTGAAATTAACAGCCCGGGAAATTAGTGAATTATTTTTAGAAGGCATTATTACACTCTGTATCGTCTTTGTCTTATATTTAGGAGCATTAGTATTGTTGAATCAATTTCTAGATGCGCCTGGATACTTTGTAGATGGTAGTCGTTCCATTCGTCAAGCATGGAATGTTAGCTCTAGTGAAATCCGCTTGTATAAAAAATATTTTTTTCTATTAGTTCGATTATTTTTGCGATTGGATTTACTTATTGGCGTTTAATTCGCCGTTATCATCAAATGCAATTGTCTCATGTTTTAGAGGAATTACATTTAATTGCGCAAGGAGATTATGATCGAAGAATTCCTTTCCAATTAGCAGGAGATATGGGGAAAAGTAGTGACGAGTATTAACCGTTTAGTAGATTCAACCGTAAGCGCCATGGAAGATGAACGGATGATTGAAAAAAATCAAAAAGATGAATTGATTACAAATGTTTCTCATGATATTCGTACCCCTTTAACGTCTATTATTGGGTATTTAGGATTAGTCATTAATGGAAAGCCGAAAAACACCCGAAGAAACAAAAACGTTATGCAGAAATTGCGTATCATAAAGCGCAACAAATGAAGGCATTAGTAGATGATTTATTCGAATATACAACGACAAGTCCAAATGGAGCACCATTGCGATTGAATGATATTCCAGTAGCGAATTTCTTAGAACAAGTAGCAGCCGATTTTTGAATTAGAAGCACAAAAACGTCAAATGACAATTGAAGTGATTCCACCAAAAAGAAAAAAATGGTCTTGGAGATGGATGCTGAAAAAATGGTGCGTGTCATTCATAACTTACTATCGAAATGCGATTAAATACGGTCGTGAAAAATACGAAAAATTACGATAGAAGTATTGGAACAAAAAGATATTGTAACCATTGCTGTTCGTAATATTGGAGAACCTATCTCTAAAAGAAGTGTTGGAGCATTTATTTAGTCGTTTTTATCGTGCAGAAGGCTCTCGTTCGAAAAGAAACAGGTGGAACAGGCTTAGGGTTTAGCCATTGCGGATAATATTGTTCGAAGTCATGGCGGAAGAATGTTAGCTGAATCCGTTGGAGAAGTGATTAGTTTTTATATTTGCTTTGCCGAATGATGCGGATATTTAGAGAGAAATGAAGTAGCAACAAAAAAGACATAACTATCTAGTATACTTTAAGTCAACGAAATCAAAGTATAGAAATGATAGTTATGTCTAAACACTAAACAAAAATAATACTACAAAAAAATTTATTATAATAATGATATAACATTAAAAAAATTTAGATTTATAATTTTATCGGTTTTATTAGCTAAATTCATATCATGAGTAACAATAATGATAGTTTTTTTCCATATTTATCGCGTAAATTTTTAATTAAGCTAAATACTTTTTCAGACATCATGGGATCAAGAGAACCTGTAGGTTCATCAGCTAATATCAAGTTTCCTGGTTTTAAAAATACACCTAGCAATAGCCACTCTTTGTTGTTCTCCCCAGACAATGTATTTACAATTTTATTTTTTTAAAATCAAATATATCCAACTCATTTAGAACATTATCTATTAGATGGATTTTTTTCTTTTTTTGAGATATCTAAAAAAATTCCATAGCAATTAGTAAATTATCAACAACTTTTTATATCATTGATTAAAAGCAAACGATTGAAATAAATAATTAATACTGTCTCTTCTCAATTTCATTGCTAAGGAACTGTTGATAGATGGTAATTTTTCCATTTATTTTAATTTCACCACTATCAACTTTTTCGAGCATTCCAATCATGTTTAATATTGTACTCTTTTCCAGAGCCAGACTTACCTATGATAGATACAATAGATTTTTTTCAGGAATAGAAATAGTGAAATTATCAATAATTTTTTTCTGCCATTATAACTTTTTAGAAACATTTTTTTAATTCTAGTATATTCATATTCCCCTCCTATGATTTTTAAAAAAATAGATTTAGTTTTTTTCATTTGATTACTTATCATAACCTTATAAAAATATAATAAGTTGTATTAAACCAAGAACTATCATAAATACTATGCCGACTTTACTATGAAAAAAAGTATAACAGTTACAATGTCTAAGGTTACCATAAAAAGTTGTTAAACAGTAGCGGGATTTTGTATATGCTAAAATTGCTATATCCCAAGAATTTCTTAACGGATATTTTTTTCTTTATATGCATTCTGAAAAAAATAGTTATGATGCTAATCAATAAAAATAATAACGATAAATGTAATAGCAATTAAAGCTCCCAAAAAAATAATTGTATCGTTAACCATAAATCTTTTTGTATTCCATCAACAAATAAACGAATTGTAGCAAACTCTATATAGTTATCATTTAAATTAAATTTTGATAAGTATTCTTGGCTTAAATACTTTTGCTTCAGCTTCCCTTCAAGTTTAATATAAGAATTTTTCTAAACCAATAGCAATTAAACTTTCTGTCTCTATAGATCATATTCTCAGGAGTAATGACTAATATGATTGGATCTTTAATCATAAGTTTATCTACTGATTTCGTACTAAATGAAAAATACTTCTTGATTGAAATTGATATTTTAAAAAAATTCAAATTCTTTATTTTCATTAAAAACTAGTTTTTAATATCATCTGATCTAATATTTTTTTAGTATCTTTTTTTCAATGAGCATTTCTTTTAACAATTTAATTTCATTATCTGATTTATTTTCTGGAATTAAATAAGTTCTAGTCCCTCGCTTAGCATTTTTTTATAACTGAATCTTCAATTTTTTTATACCAATCTTTTTTTAAAATAATTAGGAGAAGCGGTCAGTGTCCAAAAATTCTTTCGTTAGGAACAGATTTATAAACTTCGTTTAATTTATACTTCTTTAGCATATCCTTGGAAATAAATGAAGTGTTTATGATATTTACATCGTTATCATCTGAAATTTCTTTGTACCAGTTATAAAAAAATCTCTAAAAAACTCTTTTGATTGCCTGTTAAAACTAGCTTGATCATTTCCAACACTAATATTTTTTTAAAAATTTTATAGTCAGAAACCTTATTCCAGTTTTTTTAGAGATTTCTATATTTTTTTGGACTTCTTGGTAGGGGCTATCTATATATACACTTCCTACAATTAAGAAGATATTAAAAAAATAAAATACACCAATACTGCAACAATCATATATTTTTCTTCTTGGTATTCTTTCTCTTACTGCATTTATTGCTGAAATTAAGAAGATAAAAAGGGATGCTATTAATAATAAAAATACTAATGATTATAAAATGAAGTATTCCTATCCCAAGCATTAAACTAATAAAAATGGAGTTGAAAGTAATATCCGTTAAAAACTAATCCATAGGGTATGAATAAAAAAATAGATAACAGAGCCGTATAAATTAACGGTTGATATAACTTAATAGCAAAAATATTTTCTTGACCATCCTAGTAAAATAAGTTTACCTAAATTAGGCAAATGCTTTATCGTTATTACAATAAGTAACGATAATAATACTAAATTGCTAATCACAAACATACCAACTATTATTATTTCATTCAATCCATAATCTAGAAAAATATCCAGATTTACCATCAAAAAAATGGAACTATCAACACCACTCACTTTACTGAGTCCTTCTAAAAAAATTCTATTTTTTTGAATTATCTAATCCCAGAATTCTGTATTCACCATTAATAGTTTTTTTGTTTCTCTAATTGTATTTGATAGCTTTTTAAAGACTATATTTTCTCCGAATTTAAAACGTGGAATATTATCAATACTATTTAATGTAGTTTCAGATACACCCAAAGTTGCATTTTCATCTTTTTGCAACTAATAATTTCTCTAATTTATTTGAATTAGTAATATTTTGCCCTAAAAAAATCAAGTGTTAACTTATCTTTATTAGATTTTATATCCCCATCAATACTAAACAAAGCACCATTAACTGAACCATGTCTATTAAGCAAAAAAATCTTTCCTAATATAAAACAATCCATTTTTGTTCTGCATATTCATTTAAAAAATTTATACGTAGAGTCTGCTTTTTCTTCTGGTATCGTTTTTAATTGAATATATAAAGCGGAAGATGGATACATACTTAATTTATTAAAAATATGCTATATCCATGTAAAAAAAGTTGCCACTAATGAAAAATAAAACACCATTTAGTAATATCATAATACAAGTTAAATATTTTAATAAATTATTGTTAAAAAAATACTTTTCATAGTGCCTCCTAAATGAACTATTAATAGAAAAATATTCAAATTTAACTATTTACAATCCCGATATGCTCTAGCTTTTAGAGTTTCCTACAAACTGTGAAGCATAAGCAATTTATTTTGTGTTATTTTTTTAATTATCTCTCTTTGTCTACATTATAAAACGTTAACCGCTTACATTCAAGTAGTGGCTTGCACTTTGAAAAGAAATTATTTCTGAAATACCGACCCCAAAAAGTTAGACTAAAACATCTAACTATTGGAGGTCGGTATCTTTTTGCTAGTCATCATTTTTATAAAATTGTTATGATAGAATAAAAATGAACGTGGAGGAAGAAGTATGAAATTAACAACATGGAATGTGAATGGAATTCGTTCTGTTTTTAAATAAAGGAGCTTTACAAGAATATGTATTAGAAGCTCAACCAGATATTTTATGTTTACAAGAGACAAAAGGCACAACCTGAACAAGTGGATTTAGGAATGGAATTTGCAGGCTATCATGCGTATTGGAATTCAGCAGTGAAAAAAAGGGATATTCTGGAACAGCCATTTTTACAAAGGAAGAACCGATTTCTGTTCAATATGGATTAGGAATTGAAGAACATGATCAAGAAGGACGTGTCATTACAGCAGAATATGCAGATTATTATTTAGTGACAGTGTATACACCAAATGCAAAACGTGATTTAACTCGTTTAAGTTATCGACAAGTGTGGGAAGATGATTTCTTAGCCTTTTATTAAAAAAAGTTAGAAGAAACAAAACCCTGTTATTTTCTGTGGAGATTTAAATGTAGCGCATAAGGAAATCGATTTGGCAAATCCAAAAAAACAAATACAAAAAAATGCAGGATTTACAAAAAGAAGAGCGTGAAAAAAATTTGATCAAATTGTAGAGAATGGCTTAGTAGATGCGTTCCGTTTATCGTTATCCAGATACAGTAGGAGCTTATACTTGGTGGAGCTATATGGGTGGCGCTCGTGCAAGAAATATTGGATGGAGAATTGACTATTTTTGTTGTATCAGAAGTGTTAACTTCTCGCATTCAAGAAGTGAAAAATTCGTGCGGATGTAACTGGAAGTGACCACTGTCCAGTGGAAATGGAAATCATCTAAGAGTTTACAAAACATGTCTGAATTTTTGATAGTGAGGGACTATGAAGATTCAGACTTTTTGTTGAGTAGGAATCTGCTCATAATCTGCTCACATTCTGCTCAAAAATTTGCTCATTTATGATATACTGATACAAATGGAAAGAAGGGAGCGCATATTGATGACACCCCATTACCGTATTACAGAGAAAAATACTGAAATTTGGTACAAGAAATATCTGAAAAATCAACACAATTATCATTTTGAAAAAAAGAGAATTGCATTTACGAAAAAGAAAATCGGATTCGTTCTATTCAATCTTCATTAGCGATTGAAAATAATTCATTAACGCTAGAACAAGTTACCGATATTATTGAAGGGAAGAGAGTATTAGGTCCACAAAAAGATATTCATGAAGTTCAAAATGCTTATGAAGCTTATGAACAGGTATTTAAAAATGGATCCATATGAAATCAATGATTTTTTTATTAGCGCATCACTTACTCATGCAGGGGTTAGTCAAACTTCCGGATAAATTTCGATTGGGAGATGTAGGAATTTATGATTCGAATGGTAGAGTTGTGCATATAGGTGCTAGAGCACAGTTTGTTGGATCATTGATTCAAGAGTTATTTGATTGGGGAAAAGAATAGTACGATTTCTCCTATTGTTAAGTCATGTATCATTCATTTTGAATTAGAAATTATTCATCCGTTTGAAGATGGAAATGGTAGAATGGGACGGTTATGGCAAAGTTTAATTTTTAAGTAAGTGGAATTCCTTATTTGAATGGCTACCAATAGAATCTGTTATTTATAATCATCAACAAGGTTACTATGATGCTTTTAAGCAAAAGTAATCGAGAAAAATGATGCCACGTATTTTATTGAATTTATGTTGCAAGCTATTCTTCAAACATTAGAGTCTTATGGAGAAACTACTTCTGTAGTGGAAAATTTCGTTATTCATTTAACTGTAAAGGAAAAAAAGAATATTATCGAGTATTAGAAACTTATTTAAAAAGTACATCAAGCTGTCAGTGCTTATCAAGCTCAGGAATTATTAGGAATGAGCGGATCTAGTGTGAGAAGATATTTGAAAAAAATATGTAGAAATAGGATTACTAAAGAAAAACAGGAACTACAAAAAAATCGATTGTACTATCTTGTATAATCGAAACAAGAACGTTTGTTCGTAATGTAAAAAGAAACTATGCTATACTAAGGTGAACGCCTAAGGGCAGAGTTTTTGATTTTTAGATAGAAATAGAGGAAGATGGAATGGCGAAAGATCAGATTATCGTTCGTGGAGCACGCTCCCATAATTTAAAAAAATATTGATGTAACGATCCCAAGAGATCAATTAGTAGTAATTACAGGATTATCGGGTTCAGGGAAGAGTTCACTAGCTTTTTGATACATTATATGCAGAAGGGCAAAGAAGATATGTAGAGAGTTTATCAGCTTATGCACGACAATTTTTTTAGGGCAAATGGATAAACCAGATGTTGATAGTATTGATGGATTAAGTCCAGCAATTGCGATTGACCAAAAACAACTTCTCGTAACCCACGTTCAACTGTGGGAACAGTAACGGAAATTAATGATTACTTAAGATTACTATATGCACGAGTAGGAAAACCGTATTGTCCAAATGATGGCACCCTTTAATTGAAAGTCAGTCGATTGAACAAATGGTAAATCGTGTAATGGAATTACCAGAAAGAACAAAAAAATTCAAATTTTAGCTCCGATTGTAAAAAGGGAAAAAAAGGGAGAACATAAAAAGGTTTTCGAAAATCGATTCAAAAAGACGGCTATATTCGTATTCGAGTAGATGGCGAAATGATGGAGACAACGGATGAAATTTCATTAGAAAAAAATAAAAAGCATTCGATTGAAATTGTTGTCGACCGTATTATTGTATCAGACAAGAGCCGTTCAAGATTATTCGATTCATTAGAAGCTGCGCTTCGTTTTAGCAGAAAGGGTTATGCGATTATCGATGTCATTGGGCAAGAAGAAATCTTATTTAGTGAGCACTATGCTTGTCCTCATTGTGGATTTACGATTGGAGAATTAGAGCCACGTCTATTTTCATTTCAATGCACCTTTTGGAGCTTGTCCGAATGTGATGGATTAGGAATGAAATTAGAAGTGGATATCGATTTAGTCATTCCAGATAAAGAAAAACATTAAATGAAGGAGCATTAGTACCTTGGAATCCGATTAGTTCGAACTATTATCCAGAGATGCTACGTCAATTTTGTGAGCAGTTTAAAAGTTCCAATGGATTTACCGTTTGAAAACATTAACCCAATCTCAGAAAAAAATCTAGTGTTATATGGTTCTGGAGACGCTACTTTCCATTTCCATTATGAAAATGAGTTTGGTGGTGTTCGAGATGTGGATGTACCTTTTGAAGGAGTCATTGTCAATGTGAAACGCCGTTACCATGAGACGAATAGCGATTATACTAGAGAACAAATGCGTCAATATATGACGGAATTATCGTGTAAAGCTTGTCATGGACATCGTTTAAATGAACAGGCATTAGCAGTTAAAGTGAATCATAAACATATTAGTGAAGTATTGGAATTGTCTGTTGATGAAGAAATTGAATTTTTTTCAAAGACTTAACCTTATCTCCACAAGATGAACAAATTGCTGCTCCTATTTTTAAAAGAAGTGCAATCTCGTTTAACATTCTTGAAAAAAATGTTGGGTTTGCAATATTTAAACCTTAGCCGTGCAGCAGGAACTTTATCAGGGGAGAAGCGCAACGGATTCGTTTAGCGACTCAAATTGGATCGAATTTATCAGGAGTTTTATATATTTTAGATGAGCCATCGATTGGATTGCATCAAAGAGACAATGATCGATTAATTCAATCGTTACAAAATATGCGTGATTTAGGAAATACATTAATTGTAGTCGAACATGATGAAGACACGATGAGAGCAGCAGATTACTTAATTGATATCGGACCAGGAGCAGGAGAATTTGGTGGACAAATTATTGCTGCTGGAACGCCAAAAAGAAGTGGAAAAAAATCCAAACTCATTGACGGGTCAATATTTATCCGGGAAAAAAATCGATTGCAGTTCCAACGGAACGTAGAACAGAAGATAAAGGGTGGATTCGCTTAAAAGGAGCCAGTGAAAAATAACTTAAAATCTGTTAATGTAGATATTCCTTTAGGAAGATTAGTAGCAGTTACAGGGGTTTCAGGTTCTGGAAAGAGCTCTCTTGTCAATGGAGTATTGAAAAAGCTCTAGCAAGAGAAATTTCAAAATCAAAAAGAAAAAAACCTGGAGCTTTTAAATCAATTGAAGGATATGAAGGATTAGATAAAAATTATTGATATCGACCAAAAGTCCAATTGGTCGTACCCCAAGAAGTAATCCAGCAACTTACACAAGTGTATTTGATGATATTCGTGACTTATTTGCAACGACTAATGAAGCAAAATTACGTGGCTATAAAAAAAGGACGTTTTAGTTTCAATGTCAAAGGTGGACGATGCGAAGCATGTAAGGGAGATGGTATTTTAAAAATTGAAATGCATTTCTACCTGATGTATATGTTCCGTGCGAAATTTGTCATGGTAGTCGTTATAATTCAGAAACATTGGAAGTCAAATATAAAGGAAAAAAAGTATTGCTGAAGTATTAGAAATGACGGTAGATGATGCGGTGGAATTTTTCCAAGCTGTGCCAAAAATTAAGCGAAAACTTCAAACCATTAAAGATGTTGGTTTAGGCTATGTGACTTTTAGGGCAATCTGCTACAACTTTATCGGGTGGAGAAGCGCAACGCATGAAGATTAGCGAGTGAACTGCAACGAGTGTCTACAGGGGAATACTTTTTATGTATTAGATGAGCCAACAACAGGGACTTCATACAGATGATATTGCTCGATTATTAGAAGTCTTAAATCGATTAGTAGAATCAGGAAATACAGTTTTAGTGATTGAACATAATTTAGATGTGATTAAAACGGCGGATTATATTATTGATATGGGACCAGAAGGTGGAAGTGGCGGAGGACTAGTTGTCGCTACTGGAACACCTGAAGAAGTAGCTCAAGTTGAAGGAAGCTTTTACAGGTCAATATTTGAAGAAAGTATTGAAATAATTAGAATGAAAGACTTTAGAAACGATGGAAGAAGTAGTTTCTAAAAGTCTTTTTCGTATTAAAAACTAATGGATTATGAGAAAAGGCGGTAGATAGATAAGAATTCCGTGAAAGTTTGGTAAAATCAACATTTAAAGCGCTTGCATAAAAAAATATCCTAATGCTAGAATGGAGGTATCAAATTTAAAGGGATGGAAATATGGCACGTAAAAATTTGAAACATCAAATTATTGCGGGATTGTCGACAACCTTATTATTAGGGATGCTTGTAGTCAATCCAGTGTTTTCTAGAGAGGAGGCGAATACTTCTACTCAACCAACAACAACTATTTCACAGCCAGAAACTGTAACGGCGAAGGTGAAAGATGGAGTAGTGACTTTAAAAGATGATAAGGTTTATCAAACAGCAAATGCAAGTTTTGAAGAAACTTTAGATATCTCACAAGAAGATTGGTCGAAGTTGACATGGACTTTTGGGAATGAAAAAGCATGGAGTAAAAACCAATTGAAGAATGGAAAACTTGGTTACAGCAAGAAAATGGAGGCTTTATTGGAGAACCAATGTTTGAAATTTCTGGAACTAATACTCAACTAAAGATTACTTATCATAGTATGTTTGGAGAAAAAGTTGACAAACGCTGGCCTGTTAATGCGCGTAGAACATATCGTAATTATATTGGAGATTATGAGTTAAAAGGTACGAGCTCAGACGGTAAAGTAGTTGTTAAAAAGAAAATTACAATTCGTCCTTATGAAAGCTTTAAAACTCATGAGGAAATGCTTCAAAGCATTGAAGAAAGTAGAGCGAAAGCTCATACAGGAAGACAAGTTACTTTGGAAACAATTGGAGTAAGTGCGCATAATAATGACATGAAGATGGGTATTGTTGCTGAAAAACCAAGCAGCCATTGATGATTATTTAAATCATATTACTCCTGAAATGTTAAAAAAATCCTGATAAATTATTAGCAGAATTAAAAGCAGGAAATTTAAATTATAAATTACCTATTTTTGTTCATAATACACATGCGGATGAACAACCAGGGATTGATATTGTAACAGATTTATTTAGAGACTTTGCAACAAAAAGAAACGATTTCTTTCAAACTTTTAGTAGGGGAAGGAACGAATAAAGAAAAATAAAAATGACAAAAAGATGTACGTCTAAATATAGAAGAATTATTAAAACATTTTATTTTCATTTCTGACTTCACTGAAAACCCAGATGGAGACATTTTAAATACACGTTCATTTACGAACGGAATTGATCCAAACCGTGATGCAGGATTCCAAACAAACCTGAAACACGTTCGGTTATTACGCAAATTAATAAATGGAATCCATTAGCTTTACTAGATATTCATGGTTATATAGAATCATTTTTAATTGAACCAGCTACACCACCACATGATCCTAACTTTGAATTAGATTTTATTTGCATCTGCATTAAGAGAAAAATGCCCATGCAATGGGGAACGCAGGTATTGCGAATTCAAATCAACCAAGTTACTTAATTCCATTAGAAGAATTTTTAAAAAGGACCTGGAGTAGTTGACGAAGAATATACAGCTGGTGGATGGGATGATTCTTCATCTGGCTATACTGGAGTTTATGCAGTATATCAAGGGATTTTTAGGGCATACAATGGAAAATTCCTGCTGCGAATCAAGATGCGTATCGTGCAGGATTCTATGCAGTTTTAGGATCAATTAACTATTTAAATGAAAAATAGAGATCGATTATTTGAAAATAAACTAAACTTCTTTAGTAGAGGAATCCATAAAACAGAAACAAAAGAGGCAGAAAAACTATTTAATTGGACCTGACCAAAAAAGTTATTGGTCGTGATAAAAAGGAAGAGATGTTTTATTTCCCAGATTATTACGTTCTTCCACTAACTCCATCTAAAGATAATGATACAGATCAAGCTTTTTCTATGGTGGAATACTTCAAGAGAAATGGTGTAGAAGTAAAAGAATTGACACAAAGGATTTGAGGCATTTTTCTCAGGTCTTTTTCTTTTTTCTAAAATCGAGATATAGTTTCAAACTATATCAAAGCCTAATTTTTTACAATTATACAGATGATTTCTTTTCTGTTAAGATAGTTTCAACAACAAATTTTGGAGGACACATCATGTCAACTACAATCATCGGTTTCCCTCGTTTGGGCGAATTCCGCGAATTAAAATTTACAACTGAAAAATACTTTAGAAAAGAAATCTCAGAAGAAGAACTCTTGGCAGCCGCAAAAGACTTGCGTGCTAAACACTGGAACATTGTCAAAGAAAAAGGCATCACTGAAATTCCATCAAATGACTTTTCTCACTATGACAACTTCCTAGATGCAGCTTTCCTTTTCAACGTGGTACCTGCTTCAGTTCAAAACTTGGACTTGTCTGACCTTGAGCGCTACTTCGCTTTGGGTCGTGGTTACCAAGGAGAAAAAGGAGACGTTCGCGCCCTTCCAATGAAGAAATGGTTCAACACCAACTACCACTACATCGTTCCTAAATTTGAAAAAGACACTCAAGTCAAACTTGCAGGTCACAAAATTTTTGATGAATTCCAAGAAGCCAAAGAACTTGGATTGAACACTCGTCCAGTTCTTGTAGGTCCATTCACTTTCCTTCAATTGTCAGACTTTGAAGAAGGTGTGAAAGCAGAAGACTTCGTAGACAGCTTAGTAGCTGCTTACCAAGAAGTTTTTGCTAAATTGGCTGAACTAGGTGCAACTCGTATCCAATTGGATGAAGCGGCTCTTGTCAAAGATTTGACAGAAGAAGAAAAAGCTCTCTTCTTAAACCTCTACAACAAACTCTTGGCTGACAAAAAAGGTCTTGAAGTCTTGCTTCAAACTTACTTCGGAGACGTTCGTGACGTATATGCTGACCTTGTAAACTTGCCAGTAGATGCCATTGGTCTTGACTTCGTTGAAGGTAAGAAAACTCTTGAATTGGTTAAAGGTGGCTTCCCAGCTGACAAGACTCTTTATGCAGGTATTGTCAATGGTAAAAACATCTGGCGTAACAACTACGAAAAGAGCTTGGCTGTTCTTGAGCAAATCCCAGCTGAAAACATCGTATTGACAAGCTCATGCTCACTTCTTCATGTGCCATTTACAACTGCTAATGAAGAATTTGAACCAGCAATCTTGAACCACTTTGCCTTTGCAGTTGAAAAATTGGATGAGATTCGTGATTTGGATGCTATCCGCAATGGTCAAGGTGAAGAAGCACTTGCAGCTAACAAAGAACTCTTTGCGACTGAGCGTGTTGGTGAAAATGCTGAACTTCGTGCGCGTATCGCTGGCTTGACAGACGCAGACTACACTCGTTTGCCAGCCTTTGCAGAACGTGAAGCTATCCAAGAAGAAGCTTTCAAACTTCCAGCTCTTCCAACAACAACTATCGGTTCATTCCCTCAAACTAAAGAAGTTCGTGCTAAACGTTTGGCTTACCGTAAAGGTGAATTGTCTCAAGAAGAGTACGATGCTTTCCTTGCTGAAACAATCGATGAATGGATCAAATGGCAAGAAGATATCGACTTTGATGTCCTTGTTCACGGTGAATTTGAGCGTAATGACATGGTTGAGTACTTCGGTCAAAACTTGTCAGGTTACCTCTTCTCTAAAAATGGTTGGGTACAATCATACGGTATGCGTGGGGTTAAACCACCAATCATCTGGGGTGATGTCACTCGTCTTAACCCTATCACTGTTAAATGGTCTAGCTATGCACAAAGCCGTACAAACAAACCTGTTAAAGGTATGTTGACTGGACCTGTTACCATTCTCAACTGGTCATTCCCACGTGAAGACATCTCTATCAAGGATTCTACTCTTCAAATCGCCCTTGCTATCAAGGATGAAGTACTTGACCTTGAAGCTGCTGGTGTGAAAAATCATCCAAATCGACGAGGCTGCTCTTCGTGAAAAATTGCCACTCCGTCGTAGCGACTGGTACGAAGACTACCTTGACTGGGCAATTCCTGCCTTCCGCTTGGTACACTCAACAGTAGCGCCAGATACACAAATCCACACTCACATGTGTTACTCAGAATTTACAGATATCATCCCAGCTATCGACAACATGGATGCGGACGTTATTTCCTTTGAAGCTAGCCGTTCAAACCTTGAAATCTTGGACGAACTCAAAGCGAAAAACTTCCAAACAGAAGTGGGACCTGGGGTTTACGATATCCACTCACCTCGTGTGCCAAACGAAGGCGAAATCGACAACACAATCGAAGCCATCCTTGCTAAAGTGCCAAGCAAGAAAGTTTGGATCAACCCTGACTGTGGTTTGAAAACACGTGGTATTCCAGAAACAAAAGAAAGCTTGATCCGCCTTGTTGAAGCAGCTAAAGCTGCGCGTGAGAAATTGTAAGATTAGATTTCTTCCTACAACTGGTTGTTCAAAATGAAATCAAAAAACTAGAAAAGGATAATGACTATGTCACGCCAAACACCGTCACTCTCATTTGAAGTGTTCCCTCCCAACCCAGCCGTGGGTAATGATAACATTATTTCTGCTCTTCAAGATATGCAGGAGTTGGCTCCCCACTTTATCAGTGTGACTGCTAGCAATAATAAATTTAATATCAAGGAAACGACGGTTCGTTTGGCTGACTTTATCCAAAATGACTTGGCGATTCCGACTATTGCTCACTTACCAGCCATCTATTTGACCAAGGACAAGGTTGCTGAAACCATTGCGGACTTGGACAAGGTTGGCGTGCAGAAAATCTTGGCTCTTCGTGGGGATATTATTCCAGATGTGGAGCCACAAAAGGATTTCCGCTACGCAACTGACTTGATTGAGTTCATCAAGGAACAAGCCCCTCACTTTGATATTATCGGAGCATGCTATCCAGAAGGGCATCCAGATTCACCAAATCAGATTTCAGATATTCAAAATCTTAAGAAGAAAGTGGATGCAGGCTGTTCCAGCCTCGTAACTCAGCTTTTCTTTGACAATGAGCGCTTCTATGATTTCCAAGACAAGTGCATCTTGGCTGGGATTGATGTTCCTATTCATGCAGGGATTATGCCAATTCTGAATCGAAATCAGGCTCTCCGTCTCTTGAAGACTTGTGAGAATATCCATATTCCACGTAAATTTAAAGCTATCTTAGACAAGTATGAGCATGACCCTGAGTCGCTCAGAGCAGCAGGACTTGCCTATGCAGTGGACCAAATCGTGGACTTGGTAACTCAAGATGTTGCTGGAGTGCATCTCTACACTATGAACAATGCAGAAACAGCAAAATACATCCACCAAGCAACACATGCTTTGTTTAATCACCAGTCTCTAGGATAATAAAAAGCAAACCATTCTTCTCAGGTGAGGGGAATGGTTCCTTTTTAATGGTAAAGACCGCACTTTTTAAGAAAAATATGATAAAATAGACTCTGTACGTACTTGATACAAAGATGAGGGTATTAAATAATACAATGCATTCAAACTGCAAGATTTAGCGACACGAGCGAGTCAAATCGATGTTATTTGACGAGAGAGTTAGTAAAGCATTTAGCTAATCGCATGACAGCGATTAGCGTGAAAGGATTAGATGCTTTAGCATCAAACCTTTCTAATGATTTGTATCTTGAAAACTGAACCCGGCCGAAAAGCTGTGTAAAAAAGATAAACTGTCTTGTCTTCATCGAAGACTTCGTCAGTTTCCTATTTTTACTTTGCTTTTGACGTCCTTAGTATCTTGATCTTTGTAGGCAAGGCGTATAATTTCATCAATCCAAAGGGGATTAAAATGACAAAACAAGTGTTTCAAACGACTTTTGCGGGTCGTGAGTTAATCGTAGAGACTGGTCAGGTTGCTAAGCAAGCAAATGGCGCAGTTGTCGTGCGTTACGGTGAGTCAACTGTCTTGACTGCAGCCGTTATGTCTAAGAAAATGGCAAATTAGCTCAAAAAGAATGGATTGAGTTAAATCATAAATGGTATTACTTAAAATCAGGTGGTTACATGGCTAAAAATGAAGTTATTGACGGATATAAAAGTCAATGCAGCTGGTGAATGGGTAAAATAATCACTTAAGTGTTAGGATGAATTTTTATGAATTTTCCTTTTATTTAGAGAATTAGATGATTCAATCAGTATATTGAGGCAGAACTATTGTCATGCAAAAAAGTATGGTACTCTTTGTATATAAAAATAACATTTTTCGGGGCAAGGTGTAATTCCTTACCGGCGGTATAGTCCGCGAGCCAAACAGGCATGATCTGGTGCAATTCCAGAACCGATAGTGATAGTCTAGATGAGAGAAAATGGTTATATTTCACGTTCGAAGATACCAATTCATTTGATATATAAGAATGCAGCGATGAAATGTATACCATTTTGTTGCTGCATTTTTGTGCAGTTATACAAATAAAATGGAACAAAAAGCGTGAAAAACCATCCGATCCTTCAACCCGGTTAAGGAGGAGATGTACGATGAGTACAAATGCAAAAACAGTGTCACGTTATGCGACAAAAACCATTAATTTTAGTAGGACTATTCGGTGCGCTAAGCACAATTCTAATGTTATTAGAATTTAGTCTTCCATTTATTCCACCATTTGTTAAAATGGATTTTTCTGAATTGCCTGTTATTTTTAGGAGGCTATTTATTAGGACCATTATATGGCGCGTATATTGCGATTGTAAAATTGCCTTAAACTTTGTTTTAAATGGAACAACAACATTTGGGATTGGCGAAACAGTTAACTTAATTGGAAGTTTAAGTTTCATGTTGCCAGCGGTATTTTTATTATAAACACAACCGTACATTCAAAGGGAGCGATTACAAGTTTAGTAATCGGTACAGCTACTGCAACAGTAGTATTGTTAACAGCAAATTATTTTTGTCATTTTCCCATTATATGCAACAGCGATGCATTTCCCAATTGAAAAATTGTTGCACTTTGCAGCTACTACAAAACCCATTCGTAACAAATTTATGGACATTAATGCTATTTGCTTTATTACCATTTAATGTATTAAAAATTCGGTTTAAGCAGTGTACTATCGTTAATGCTTTATAAAAAGTTGAAAAAGTATTAAAATTAGAAAAACAATAAATTTAATAAACTCATTACTTTAGAACTTGTTAGAAATAACTGCCATTTCTAACAAGTTTTTGTTGGAAAAATGCTTAGTATTATAGAGCGAAGAAGTTTCTTATAAAGAATTGCCTTTTTCTGTATGTAGTATAAACTTTTACAAAAATAGGAATAAGAGGTGTTATCGTATGAAAGAAGAAAAATATTTCTAGATTTATGAAGGATGGGAAAAATTACGGTTCTTCCTAAAAAGCAGAAAAAAATAAAATGGAAATCTTTTTGAATTTATTTATGCACATTTAAAGAATCATTCTGAAACTTATACTGAGAAAAGAATTGAATGAGAAGATTAAGGAGCTATATGATGATTTTGCTACAATGCGTCGTTATTTAGTTGACTATAAATTTGTCATTAGAGATGACTATGGAAAAAGTTACCAACTGAATCCAGAGGTTGAATTAGAAAAATTAAATACATGAAAGGGAAACGGTAGAGGAGAGCACTCTATCGTTTTTGATGCTGTTAAAGACAGTTTCGACTATAGTCGATGAAAGTAAGAAAAATCAATTTGGTTTTCAGTATAATCGAAATAGATGTTTTTAAATCGTGTTTGTTTCGGGTATAGTCGATAAAAAGCATCTGAGAGTCATTTGATTTCGAGTATAATCGAAATAATAGCTTTTACTAGTATTTTTGGATACGGTAGGATGGATAGCGGAATAAATGAAAGTTGAGGAGTAGAATATGAAAAAGAAACCCAAAGTTTGGTTCAAACGGGCGCAATAATGTTAAGTATCCTTTTTATCGTTCTTGCAGATGATTAATTCGCATTTTGATTGGCAATTATTGGCGATACCAGGAAGTGCATTTGCCTTTATTATCGATTTTTATGAGTTGCTTATTATTATGGTTATTTGTAGGAATTGATTGGCCAAGTATTTTTATGTTTAGTCTTATTAGGACTCGGGTGGCTTCCAAAAAGTAACGTATAGTCAAGTATTTTCTCTTTCTTTTGGAAATAGTACATTTGTTTTCTTATTATTTACGTTTATAGTGACGTATGCTTTAGAACAGACCCCTGCTTTGAAACGCTTTTAGTCGGTTGGTTTTTAAAAACGAATTTTGCAAAAGAAAAGTCCGAGTCATTTTTAAGAGCTTTCTAGGCGCTGTGTTGAGTCATTAGTTGTTTTTATTTCACCGACGATTTTATTTATGATTGTCTTTCCAATTTATGAAGAGATGATGGAAGTATTTGGATTAGAAAAAGGCAGTCGACAAGCATCCTTTATTTTAATTACATTATTTTCGACTATTGCAATTGGAACAGCGATGACGCCGATTAATCATGTCTTTGATTACGGCAATGAGCATTGTACCACACGGCAACTGGTGTAAGCATTTCGAATATCCAATATATAGGGAATTGTAATGCCGGCAGGGCTTTGTATTTTTGTTGGAATGTTGGCAAGTTTACACCGCTTATGGAAATTAGATTTATCAGAAGTGACTTTTCAAAGTCTAGAATCCTTGGAAAATTTACAAAAGTAACAAAAAGAAAGATGGATTGTTTCTATTTTTCAATTGTGATTGCTTTTATGGATTATTCCGGAATGGTTGGGAATTGTTTCGCCTAGTGTGGCAGCTTTCTTAAAATCTGCGGGGATGGCATTCCCACCAATGATTGGAGCGGTATTATTAGCTTGTATCCGTGAAGATGGAAAACCGTTAATGCCGATTCAAGAAGCTTTAACACGTGGCGTTTACTGGCCAAGTTTATTATTAGTAGGGGCAACCCTGAGTTTAGGAACTTTATTAACAAAACCAGAATTAGGGGTATTACCATTAATTGAAAGTGGGTTAACTCCTTTATTCCATCAATGGAGTGCTATGGGTGATTGTCATGGTCTTTGTCATTTGGGCGGGGCTTCAAAACGAATTTTTCATCTAATTTAGTTACCGTTTCAGTTGTGACGACGGTATTAACTACGATTGCTGCTAGTACGGACTTAGGAATTCATACAGCAGTTGTCGCTTGCTTAATTGGTTTTATGGCAAGTTTAGCTTATATGACTCCACCAGCAATGCCTTATGTAGCTATTTCTGTTGGTAGTGGTTGGACAAGTTCAAAAGATGCTTTTTTATATGGTGGATGGTTATTAGTGTTAAGTATTGTGAGTGCAATTGTAATCGGGTATCCATTAGGAACTTTATGGATGTAAGAAAAGGAAGGTATTATGTTAGAGGAACAACGTCAAAAAATTGATTCTATTGATTGCCAAATTGTTGCGTTATTTGAAGAACGTACGAATGTAGTAGAAGAAGTAGCGAAAATTAAATTAGAAAATGATATTCCGATTTTTTAGATAGTGGTCGTGAGGAACAAGTAATTTTGAAAGTTCAATCGTATTTAAAAAGACGAGTCTTTAAAAGATGAGTTGGCTGAACTTTTATACCGAATTAATGCGTATTTCTCGTGAACACCAAAAATTGGATTGAAAAACAAGGATAAAAATTACGAAAAACTTCAATTACTTCAAATGAGGTGGTTGAGTTTTCTTATAAAAATAAATATG
>BNJT01002918.1_pt1 | contig 33197 bp, 37 predicted proteins | sample 8540491 | NCBI WGS metagenome assembly BNJT01 (sample SAMD00202455, study PRJDB9452) | human saliva metagenome | host: Homo sapiens | reverse complement strand
CATTATTTCTATCTTTACCAAGGAAGAATTTTTCAGACTTAGGAATAAAATATTCGGTAGATTCAAATCTCTTGCGAAGACTGGCTATGTCTAATTCATTGACCAAGAACTTAAGCATAGATAAGTCCCAAGTAACCGTATTATCCACAGTCAAATCCTGTCCCTGAGCTGAGATAAAATCAAGTGATGCCCCCATTTCAGATGATTTCAAGAAACTTTCGATATCAGTTGGGAGGTGTAATTCCATAGAAATCTCAAATTTACTCAAAGAAATTGATTCCCAATCTGTTTGAAATTCAGGCTTTTCTTCTACTTCTACTAGACTGGCTCTATCATCTTCTGCATGAATCAAAATTAAATCATCTTCTGGTGAGAAAACTTCAAATGCGTAGCCATTTTGACCTCTATATAATCGATGAATCGAATCTGTTTTAGATAAGAGTCCTTCGATTTCTAAGGGATTTTCTACCTTGACAATCAATCTAGCCAGCTTTTTTCTTCCCTCTACCTTACGAGTTCGCATACTTGGAGATTCTTCTAAAACCAGCTTTTCTAAACCTGTTTGATCACCTAGTGACAGAAAGGCCGATTCTTCTAACAAGGCCTTCATACCGAGGGTTTCAATATAAAATGTTTCATTTAATTTTCTATTATTAACTTTTAAAGTAGGAATAATCCGTACAATCTGATTTACATTCATAAATTCCTCCAACTCTTTTTTTTTAAAGGATTTTAGAATTTTTTACAAGATATTATGCTCAGATTTACTTTTTTTCGTAAAATTTCATCTAAAAAACCGAGGATTTCCTCGGTTTCAATTTCTTATAGGTAAAGGAATTTGAAAATAGCTACTGCCGCAATTGCTGCTGCGATCGGTGCTACTACTGGTACCCAAGAATACCACCATTTTGAATCGCCTTTGTGCTCACCAAGAACTGATTTTGGAAGGAAAGCATGAAGGAGACGTGGTCCCAAGTCACGAGCAGGGTTCAAGGCAGGTCCTGTAGGTCCACCAAGTGATGTTACCAAGGCCATAACAAGGAATCCAAGTGCCAAGTGAGCTACTGAAAGTCCTGAAGCAGTATGTGGTGCTACTTGGGCTTTGATTGCTAAATCAGAAAAGTCAACATTTTGACCTGCTTGACTAGCCATTTGTTTCATGTATTGAAGCACTTCAGAACCAAAGAAGTTTTTAGTCATACCAAGGGCTGCGAAGAAAAGAACAAATGAACCAACAAACTCATTTACAAAACCATTAACAGTTGCTGCAAAATGTGATTCTTTTGTACCATTATCCAAACTTGAAATTGTTGAGAAAGTACCCAAAATGTTGTTTGGATTTTCAGTTTTCAAGTAGTATGGGCGGTGTGTTGCCACAACCAAGGCTTGACCAAAGATAGCACCCAAAACTTGTGCGATGATATAAGGCGCAACTTGAGCCCAAGGGAAAAGACCGCTGATTGCAAGTCCAAGAGTGAAGGCTGGGTTGATGTGGTTTCCAGATACGTTACCAAACATTAATGCTGGGATCATAACTCCCATACCATAACCAACAGCGATAACGATCCAGCCACTTTGGTGACCTTTCGTACCTTTAAGTTCAACGTTGGCAACTGCACCATTTCCAAGAATGATCAAAATAGCAGTTCCCAAAAATTCAGTGGCATATTTAATTGCCCATGTGAAATCCATTTGAAAGATTCTCCTTAAAATTTTTTAGACAATCCCTATTCTATCAATTTTTATATCTTTTAGCAACTACTTTTCCGAAAGATTATTTAAGAAAGCGGTTTTATTTCTTATATAAAACAAAAGGATTAAGGGAGTGAATTTCCTTAATCCGATAGTCTCTTAAGCCTGACGCTGACCAAAGTCCTTAATCATCTGCTCCATTTCTTGTCGACTAGGAGTTGTCAGCATATAAAGGTAATCTCCTTGAAGTTCCGCGAAGGCCGCTGGCATGATTTTTTTAACCTTGAACTGCTGACTATATTTGGCAAGCAAGTCCTCCTCAGAATAAACATAGTGAGCATTTGCACGGCGTGATGTAGCCAAACAATACTGAGGTTCAAATTCTGACGCTGGGAACTCTTCTCCTGCGACAATGGCTGCATAGCCACGATAGAGGTCCAAGGAATGGGCAAAGTTATAAACATCAATGGTAAACCCACCTGCAGGACGGTTATTGTACTCAATGGCAATATAATCATCCCCCTCACGGAAGAACTCAATATGGAAGAACCGTTCTTTCATACCAAATTCCTTGACAATTGCCTCACCATATTTACGTAATTTAGGATCCATATCCTTGAGAACGTAATAAGAATTGTCCATCTTGTAAATCATGAGATCAAGCGGTGTATAGGCGTAGTCAAAGGTTGTTGAAAAGACAATCTTTCCTTCCTTGTCCACTAGACCATCAAAGGTGCAAATTTCGCTAGAGGTGACAAATTTCTCAAAGAAATAAACAGTTGAATGATCCCACTCAGCCTTGAAGTGATTGATATCGTCCTCTGTCTCAAGCTTAAAGGTCGCGGCTGCTCCCACTCCATTGTCAGGTTTGGCAATCATTGGAAGGCCGATTTCGTTCACTGCTTGATCAACATCTGCTTCCGTCTTGATAACAGCTCCAGGGACCACAGGGACACCTGCTTTTTTGAAAAGCTTCTTCATTTCAGACTTAAATTTCGTCTTTTTGAGATCCTCTGGTTTGGCACCAAAAACATTGAATTGTTCTCTGAGTGTTGCATCCAACTCAAGCCAGTATTCATTATGAGACTCGATGCGGTCAATCGGGCCATGTTTATAAAAGAGAAAAGCAACTGCTCTCTTGACTTCATCTATATTTTCAAGATTGTCCACACGGAAATACTCGGTCAGGCTATTGCGTAAAGGTTCATCCAATTGCTCGTAAGGTTCCTGACCAATTCCCAAGACGTTGATTCCTTTATTAGCTAGTTCAATGGTAAACTGTTGAAAGTTTTGTGGATAGTAGGGAGAAATAACAAGGTAATTCATAGGTAACTCCTTTTATAAATAGAGATTGCCAAGGAAATAAGGCATTTGTTTGCGCCACCATTCCCAGTCGTGAGCGACATCATGTCCCCATTCAGCAAACCAGGCTGGAATTTGTTTCTGGTCAAAAGCTTCTTTAAGCTTGTAGAAAATGGTAGACCATCTTGTTCCCAGGCACCAAGACCCGTACACAGCACAATCTCTGCCTGACGGTAACGATCGATAAACCAGCCGTCGTTCTGATTCCAGATATAATCTACTGGCGAGTTTTGGTAAATAGCATCGTCATTGTAGTAATCGCCGACAAAGAAACGTGCGTCGTAAACACCACTGAGAGCAATCACTTTGGTAAAGACATCTGGATGCTGAAGGAAGAAATTGAGTGCATGGTAGGCGCCCATGGAGCAACCTGTCGTCATCATACCATCAAACCAACCTGTCTTATGCTTGATAAAAGGAATGGCCTCCTCAATCACATAGCGTTCGTAGGCACGGTGCATCTCTGCTTGGTCGTGACCATTTTTCCAAGTGGCCAACCAGCTCTCACTATCCACACTGGATAGGGTAAAGAACTGAACACGGCCTTCCTCGATAAAGGAAGCACAAGCATCAATCATGCCAAAATCATAGTATTCATTGTGACTACCACCTGATGAAGCAAAGACCACAACTGGAATCCCAGCATGTCCCATAACGGTTAAGGTACATTTCACGGTTAAGATTGCCACTCCAGTGGCTAAGATGTTCAATATGCATTGGCTTTCTCCTTTTCTAACTTACCATTTCTCTGCAAAAAAATCTCAGACAGTCTGGTAAATTCTCCGACCAAGGGATTTCACTATGGATGGCGCCAGACTGAACTTTTAAAACAAGATTATCTAAGTGTACCCCACCTGCTATCAAATCATGGTAATAGCGAAGAGACGAATCGATATAGGCTTGTTTGATATTACCAGCCATCAGGGTCTTGTCTGTATCATCTGCTTCTTCCGTTCCCACATAGATGAAGATGCGCTGGTCAGGCGATAGTTGCTGACGCTCGATGTAGCGATTAAAGGATTCTTGGTGGAGCCAGTTTGCAGATGAAAAGACACCTAGACAACCAATTTGGTCTTGGTATTCTAGTCCGATAAACTGGGTAATATTGCCTCCTAGTGACGAGCCAATCATAGCCGTATGCTGGCGGTCTGCTTTGGTACGGTAGGTCTCATCGATAAAAGGTTTGACCACATCTATGACAAACTCAGCATATTCCACACCCTTACCACCAAACTGCTGCCCTGGGATAGGAGATTCTTGGAACTTCCATGCCGCATACTCATTCATCCGCCCCATTCCATCATTATCAATGGCAACGACAATCATGCGACTGATATCAGGATTACGCTTAATAGCTGGGATAATCTTCCATGAATGACCAATGAAAGACTCCTTGCTATAAAAAACATTTTGCCCGTCATGAAAGTAAACAACAGGATAGGAACGATCCGTGTCTTTCTCATAATCTTTAGGCAGAAGAACACGTACACGGCGCTCCTTACCTGTATAAGGAACCTTGAGTTTGTGTTCTTTCATTTTTAAATAAAAGTAGGATTGATTCATTGTCAGAAAACTCTCTATATTCAAAATTTTATTTTATTATATCACAGTTACAGAAAAAAAGTCAGTTTTTCTTCCATTTTTGGATTAAAAACTAACTTTTTCATTTAATTTTTCTAAATTCTTTTGGATTTTCTGATTAGAGGAGATTGTCAATCAAGTCATCAACTTCATCTTTTTCAGCTTGAGGTGTAATCTCAGTAATCATGATTCCAGCCACTGCTCGCTCAACTAAGCCTTCAACATCCATGCGTGCTTCATACTGCTCTGCATTCTTAATCTTAGGATTTGTCTTAGGACGATCAGGTCGCAAAAATCGTACAGCAGTCTTCAAAAGGTTGGATAGAGATTTCAAAGGTATCAATTTCCTGGGCGATGTCAATGATTTCCAACTTGTCCATAGTGACCACGGGACGAATGATTGGAGTGTTGGTAACAGCATTGATAGCCTGCATACTTTCAAGAGTTTGGCTGGCTACTTGACCAAGACTTTCCCCATTGATGATAACCAAACCATTTCGTACCTCACGAATACGGTCAGTAATCCGCATCATAAAACGACGAGTCAAGGTCATGAGGTAGGCTTCTGGCGCTTTAGCCTTGATTTCCTCTTGAATCTCAGTGAAAGGCACTTCGATAAACTGGATATTTCCCCCAAACTTGGTCAATTTACGAGTCAAATCTTGGGCTTTTTTAAGAGCACCAGGACTAGTATATGGTGGGCTGGCAAAGTGAACGGCCTCAATATCTACCCCACGCTTAAGAGCAAGATAACCTGCTACAGGTGAATCAATCCCTCCTGACAACATAAGCATCCCTTTACCTGAAGTTCCAACTGGCAAACCACCAGCCCCACGAATGGTTTCATAAGAAAGATAGGCTGCCTCTTCACGGATTTCTATCTGAAGATTAATATCTGGATTTTTCATTTGAGCTTGCACATTTGGAATGGCTTCGAATACAGCCCCTCCAAGTGTTTGGTTGAGTTCACGACTATCCAACTCAAAGTTGTGGTCGCTACGCTTGCTAGAGATTTTGAAAGTCATTCCTTCTTTGTAAATATCTTTCATAATCTCTTGCACAGAAGACTTCAGAACTTCTACAGATTTTTCAACCTTATATACTGGAGAAAAATTTTGAATCCCAAAAACTTGTTTGAGCGATTCTGCTACTGCTGTGTAATCTGCTCCATTGAGGTAAGCGTGGGCACGGTCGCGATCTGCCGTTACCTTAACTTGGGGATAGATAGACAAAACGTCTGAAATATTATTGCGAAGTTTATTGATGAAACGCATACGGTTTTTACCCTTGGTTGACAGCTCACCGTAGCGAATCATAATTTCTGAATACTGCATGAATGCTCCTATCTTACTTTTCTAGTTTGATTGTAAATCAATTTTAACTTGGTCAAAAACTGCTCGACCTGACTCATATCATTATCAAGGTCTAGACTAAGACGCACAGCTGACTGAGCCTTATCCTTGTCCACTCCCATGGCAATCAAGGTGCCTGCAGGTTTTCCAGCCTTGGACGAACAAGCAGATGTCGTTGATATGAAAATATCATAGTCTTCAAAGGCGTGAACGATGACTTCACCACGAACACCCTTGATTCCAAAAGTCAGAATATGAGGTGCGAAGTCTTCCTCATCTGAAAAGACAAATATATCCGGATAGTCTAAAAGTGCTTGGCGAATCACTACCTTCATCTGCCCAGTCTTGCTAGTAAAGATATCTAGCTTTTCCATAGATAAACGGAGAGCCTTGGCTGTCGCTGCAATCCCTGCAACATTTTCAGTTGTCGAACGATAATCTCGCTCCTGACCACCACCTGTTAAAAGAGGTGTAATCTTCTTGCCAGACTTGATATAGACAAATCCAACCCCTCGAACTCCGTGAAACTTGTGACTAGAAAAAGTCGCGAAATCCACTCGTTCTGTCAGATACTTTTCAGTCGGAATCTTGGCAAGTGCCTGAACCGCATCAACGTGGAAGGAAATAGTCGGCTTGTCTGCTAACAGTTCTGAAATAGCCTCAATGGGCTGAACAGAGCCAATTTCATTGTTCACTGCCATGATGGAAACGAGGGTCGTATCTGGTCGTATCAAATCTGCTAGCGCCTCAACATCGACAAATCCTTTCTCATCTACTGGAGCCAAATCCACTTCAAAACCTTGAGATTTCAACCAAAGAGCTGATTCCTTGACTGCTGGATGTTCAATGGCTGATACGATGATGTGCTTGCCAAACTGGGCTTTTTCAAAGGCCACACCCTTGATAACCCAGTTATCACCTTCTGTTCCACCAGATGTAAAGAAGATTTCATCACTTTTCTTACCGATTAAATCTGCAATCTGTTGACGGGAAGCATCTAAAATTCGTGTTGCCTGGTCTCCCAAACGATGGAGACTAGATGGATTTCCTAAAATTTTCGAAGCCACCTGCATATAAGTTTCAAGTGCTTCAGGATAGGGCTTGGTCGTCGCCGAATTATCAAAGTAAATCATGTTTTCTCACGCTTTCTAAAATCACTCCTTCTATTGTATCATGAAACGGAGCCTGCGACAAGAAAGGGCAATTCCTCTTTTTTTAAGATTTTTTTAAAGAAATGCGGTATAATAAATTTTAATTAAAGGAGAGAATGTATGTCTAATTATCGTAGAACTTCAAAACCAAAAACAGAACACATCAAAAAAGGCTTTACAGTCTTTCAAAAAACCGTTGCTACAATCGCTAGTATCCTTGGCTTGATTACCGCAAGTATCACTATCATGAACGCCTTGGATAATAACAAAAATACTAAAAAAGAACCTACGACAAGCCAGACGACAACTATTGTCAAAGAAATTCAAAAAGAATCCCCTAAGGAAAATACTAGTCCCAATAAGGAAAATCACACCACTCAAGAAAAAACACAGCAAGAAGAAACACCAAAATCTAGCGTCAAGGAAGAGAAAAAAGAAGAGCAGAAAGCAGCAACTCAGGATTCTTCTACTGCTCCTACTCCAAGTAAACCTGCTGCTGAAAAACGAAAAAAACAGGTCCAATACGCCAACTTCAGATACACAGGCAAGAAGTAGTGGTTTCGAAGAGATTTTCGAAGAGTATAAAAGTAATCAATAGCCAGTAAAATAGCTTCCCTCCAAACTTGGAAAGAAGCTATTTTTTTATTGTTGTAAAACTTTTCGAGGTTTGGTACCTTCAGCTGGACCGATGACACCTGCCATCTCCAGTTCTTCCATGAGGCGGGTCGCACGGTTAAATCCAACTGATAAACGACGCTGAATCATAGATGCACTGGCTTTCTGGGTTTCGATTACCAAAGCCTTGGCTTCTTCAAAAAGCGGGTCTCCACCAGATTCACCATCTGAAAATTCTCCTTCATTTTCAGAAACCTCACCTGGATCAAAACTCTCATCGTAGTCCGCATCTGCCTGAGCCTTGATGAAGTTTACGATACGTTCAACATCATCATCCGAGATAAAGGAGCCTTGCAGACGAACTGGATGATTTTCATCAATCGGTTTAAAGAGCATGTCTCCTCGTCCAAGCAGTTTCTCAGCTCCATTTTCATCCAAGATCGTACGGGAGTCTGTCCCTGATGAAACCGCGAAAGCGACACGAGAAGGGACATTGGCCTTAATCAGACCAGAAATGACATCAACGGATGGACGTTGGGTCGCAAGAATCATGTGGATACCTGCAGCACGCGCCTTCTGCCCAAGCCGAATGATGGCATCTTCCACTTCCTTGCTGGCCACCATCATGAGATCAGCCAACTCATCCACAATCACGACAATGAGCGGTAGCGGAATCTGCTTGTACTCAGACTGGGCATTGAACTCTTCTACCTTGGCATTAAAGCCTGCAATGTTACGAACTCCCACCTTGGCAAAAAGTTCATAACGATTTTCCATTTCATCCACAACTTTTTGCAGAGCCTTGCTAGCCTTACGTGGATTGGTCACAACTGGAATCAAGAGGTGGGGAATATCATTGTAAACAGACAACTCAACCATCTTAGGGTCCACCATCATAAACTTGACCTGGTCGGGTCTTGCTTTCATGAGGATGCTAGCGATAATGCCGTTAACTGCTACTGACTTCCCTGATCCCGTTGAACCTGCGACTAGCAAGTGGGGCATCTTGGAGAGGTCAAATGCTCTTGCGGTTCCATTAACAGCCTTCCCTAAAGGAATTTCCAAGAGATTTTCTGCTTTCGTTTGAGATTGTTCCCAAAGTTCTCGGAAAGATACAGTGGCAATCTCGGAGTTTGGCACTTCGATTCCCACTAAAGATTTCCCTGGGATAGGCGCTTCGATTCGGACATCCTTGGCCGCCAAGGCCAGAGCGAGGTCATCTGCCAGATTGGAAATGCGGTTGACCCGTACACCCACTGCAGGCTTGACTTCATACTTGGTCACTGATGGCCCAATTTCGGCCCGTTCAACTGTTACCTTGATACCAAAGCTGGCAAAGGTTTCTTCTAGAATTTTGATATTTTCTCGGACGATTTTCTTCTCTTTAGACTGGTCCTTTGGTTTATCTGGGGCAAAGAGTTGTAAGCTTGGAAGTTTGTATTCAAGGGCTTCCTTGGCTGAAAAATCGACCTGAACATCTTCATCGTCAGAGCTTTCTTCCTGTTCAGGGAATTCAAGTTCAGCTTGAGGTAGGATGATTTCTGGTTCCACCCACTCTTCTTCTGGAATAGGTGGAACGTCCAGCACAACATCATCAGTCAGAATTTCACCCGTTTCCATATCAACAGGAGGCAAATCGAGTAAGACTTTCTCAGCTCATTCTTGTTCTAATCTAGCCTCTTCCTCAGCCTTTTGACGAGCTTTTTCTTCTTGTTTGACAAAGCGTTCCTCTTTTCGACGCTCATGTCCTTCCCGCCATTTGGCAAAGCCTCTACTGAAAAATTCAGCAACATCATAAACAGACCAAGGACTAACTAGGAGGGCACCTGCTAAAATCAAGATAGATCCAATAAAGTAAGTACCGATATTTGAGAAGAGAAAGGCGGTTGGCATATAAAGAGCGACCCCAATCAAGCCCCCTCCGGCAAAACTGGTCGTTCGAAAACCAGTCAAATCCGTCACAACCTGAGCCATGGTTCCTTTTAATACCGACTTGTCCAAGCCATATTTCCAAACCAAGTAGGCTTCAAAAAAATCAAGAGCAAACCTGCAAATATGGTGAAAAAAATCCAGATAAGAGTCCCTTCCTGTTTTCGTATCCACTTGAAAAAAGAAGAGATAGATCAAGAGGGCCAAATATTGCCAGATAAGCTAGACTACCCACTAACAAGCGAATTAAATTGTAAAGGGTGATACCTGCAGCCCCTAATTTGAAGGCTGCGAAAATCAATAAAAACGCGATTCCCAACGAAATCAACATCCGTTGAATCGCTTCTTTTCTTTCGAGTTCTGCTTTTGACGGTCTTCGTCTTGTTTTACTTGTATTCTTGTTTGCCATTCTTCTATTATACCATATTTCACAGGTATTTCGGAAAGAGAAAAAGATTGCACCAAACGGTCCAATCTTTTCATTTTCTATCTAAGTTTTATGCTTGAGGTTTGCGTAGGTAACCATAGACCACACCACTTACGATTGCTCCTACCAAGACAGAAACGAGGTAAAGAAGGGCATTTGAAGTAAGGGCGATAACGAAGATTCCTCCGTGTGGCGCCATGAGTTTGATGCCAGTAAGACCAACAAGGCCACCTGCTACTGCTGAACCAAGGATGAAGCTTGGGATAGCACGAGCTGGATCAGCGGCACCAAATGGAATTGCTCCCTCAGTGATAAATGACAAGCCCATGATGATGTTTGTCAAACCAGAGTTGCGTTCTTCCTTAGTAAATTTGTCTTTAAAGAGAAGAGTTGCGACAAAGATTGCAAGTGGTGGCACCATTCCTCCAGCCATAACTGCTGCCATGGCTACAGAACCACCTGAGGAAACAGTCGCTGCAAGCGTACCTGTTCCAAAGACATAGGCTGCTTTATTGACTGGTCCACCCATGTCAACGGCCATCATTCCACCAAGAACGATACCAAGAAGGACAGCTGAACCTCCTCCAAGACCGCCTAGGAAATCATTCATAGCAGTGTTGATTGCTGCCATCGGGATGTTAACAGCTAGCATGACAAATCCAGTCAAGATTGTTCCAAGAAGTGGCAAGAGAAGGATTGATTTAGCACCTTCAAGTGAACGAGGAACTTTAACGTATTTCTTGATAGCAAGAACTAAAGCACCTGCGATAAATCCACCAACAAGGGCACCTAGGAAACCAGATGAGACACCTGCAAGAGTTGAAGTTGCTTCACCACCTGCGGCATAAGGAATTTTACCAAAGGCAAAACCTTCTTTGGCAATAGCACCAGCCACGAAACCTGCTACCAAACCTGGTTTTTCAGCAATAGAATAGGCAACATAACCTGCAAAGACTGGAAGCATCAAACCAAAGGCTGCACCACCGATTTTCATGAACATAGAAGCTAGCTCATGATAAGAACCAAGATTTCCAAGGTTTTCATTTGGCACACCCAAAGCACCATCAATCAAGAAGGCAAGGGCAATCATGATACCACCACCGATAACGAATGGTAACATTTGAGATACACCACTCATCAAGTGTTTGTAGAAGGCACCACCAAGGCTTTGTTTTTCGTTAGAGGCTGTTGCAGCTTTTGCACCATTAGCGGCACGGTAGACTTCAGCATCTCCTGAAAGAGCCAAGTTGATCAACTCTTCTGTCTTACGGATACCGTCAGCAACTGGACGATTGATCAATGGTTTTCCATCAAATCGATCCATTTCAACTGCCTTGTCTGCTGCGATGATAACAGCTTTAGCCTTGCGGATGTCTTTCGCAGTTAGTTGGTTTCCAACACCGCTAGCACCGTTGGTTTCAACCTTGATGCCAACCCCCATTTCAGCAGCCACTTTTTGAAGGGCTTCTTGGACCATGTAAGTGTGGGCAATACCTGTTGTACAAGCTGTAACAGCTACGATAAAGTCACCAGTTTCATTTGCAGGCGCTTGAACAGGTTCCTCAGTTTTTTCTGAAGCTTGGTCAAAAAGCTCAATGACTTGGTCAGCTGATGTTGCTTGGCGAAGTTTGTCAGCAAAACCGTCTTTCATCAAGTATTGAGACAATTCTGCCAAGGCTGTCAAGTGAGTGTCATTGGCACCTTCTGGAGCCGCAATCATAAAGAAGAGGTCAGTTGCTTGCCCATCCAAGCTCTCGTAGTCAACACCCTTGTTTGACTTAGCAAAGAGAACTGTCGCTTCTTTGACAGCAGCGTTTTTGCTGTGAGGCATTGCGATTCCATCACCCAAACCTGTAGAAGTCAGAGCTTCACGCGCCAAAATGCCTTCTTTAAAGGTTTCAAAATCTGTCACATAACCGTGGTCTGTCAAGCTTTTAATCATCTCTTCGATGACAGCTGTTTTTTCAGTTGCCTGCAAATCCAGCAACATGACATCTTTTCTCAATAGGTCTTGAATTTTCATCGTTTTTCTACCTCAACTTTTTCATATGTTTCTTTAATAAATTCTGCTGTTGCCAAGTCATCTGAGAATGTAGTTGCTGTTCCACAAGCCACTCCCCATTTGAAGGCTTCTACTGCGTCTTTTGATTTGACAAATTCACCTGTAAATCCAGCAACCATAGAGTCACCAGCTCCCAACTGAATTTTTAACAGTTCCCTTGATTGGTTTAGCGAAAGTAAGCTCCCTCAGATGTGACCAGAAGGGCACCATCACCAGCCATAGAGATAATGACATTTTGAGCACCTTTAGCTAGTAACTCACGAGCATATTTCTCAATTTGGTCCAAACTTTCGAGTTCAACCCCAAAAATCGCTCCAAGTTCATGATTGTTTGGTTTAACCAAAAGTGGCTGATAGTCCAAACTATCAATCAAGGTCTGTCCTTCAAAGTCACAAACCACTTGCGCACCCGTCTGACGCGTCAAGACAATCAAATCCTTATAGATAACATTGCCTAGATTTTTAGCACTTGAACCAGCAAAGACAACTGTATCTTCTGCTGTTAAACTAGACAAAATAGCTTTCAATTCTTCTAGCTGAGCTGGTTCAACAGTTGGACCCGTTCCGTTGATTTCTGTTTCTTGGTCTGCTTTAATCTTGACATTGATACGCGTATCTTCTGCCACTTGGACAAAGCGCGTCTCGATTTCTTCCTCTGCCAGAGTATCTGTGATAAATTTACCAGTAAAACCTCCGATAAATCCCGTCGCTGTATTTGGAATACCCAAGCGTTTCAAGACACGGCTAACATTGATTCCTTTCCCACCAGCAAACTTATCATCACTGTCCATACGATTGACACTACCGACTTGAACTTGGTCCAAGCGCACGATATAATCAATGGATGGATTGAGTGTGACTGTATAAATCATACTTCTATTACCTCCGTTTTTCTCCTTAATAGCCTGCAAGAGCTCATGCCCTTGACTGGTGATAACAATAGCTCGTTTTAGTGGTGCTACCTTGGCAAAGCAAGTTTGTCCAATTTTTGATGAATCCACCAAAACATAGGTCTGTTTGGCATTTCTCTAAAATAGCACGCTTCACAGCCCCCTCCTCCATATCAGGAGTCGTATAATAACCATCGTCCACACCATTCATCCCGATAAAAGCACGGTCAAAGTGCAATTGGTTAATCTGGTTAAGAGCAACGCCCCCGATGCTCGCATCTGTCGCCATCTTGACACTTCCTCCAACCATGACCGTTGGAATCTGTTTTTCAACCAACTGAGCGGCATGGTGAATGGAGTTGGTCACGACTGTAACATTCTTATTGACCAATTCATGAATCAAAAAAGCAGTTGTTGTTCCAGCATCGATAAAGATGACATCTTGTTCCTTGATGAGAGAGGCTGCTTTCTGAGCCAACAACTTCTTCTCTTGAAAGTTTTTGACAGATTTTTCTTGAATGGTTTCTTCTTCCTGCAAGGAGTGTGGTAATTCTGCTCCACCATGCACGCGACGAAGCTTGTTTTCCGCTTCCAACTCATCCAAGTCTCTTCGAACCGTTGATTCTGATGTTTCTAGCAAACTAACCAATTTTTCTAGAGAAACTACATGATGTTGATTTAACTCCTCTAAAATCAGTTGTTTACGTTCTGTTTTTAACACTGAATCACCTCCTGTTATCGTTTACACTATTCATTCTATCATACTTTATTTCAAAGTCAAGCATTTTTTTATCATTTTCTTTCAAAATCTATCATTTTTCTTATTTCCAGAATTTTTATTGCAAGATAAGAACCTTTATGGTAGACTATTTGAGTAAGTATTGGAAGATTACTCAAGAGGCTTAAGAGGCCGTGTTGGAAACGCGGTAGGCGTGTAACAGCGTGCGTGGGTTCGAATCCCATGTCTTCCGTAAATGATTCAAACTGCATCTTGGTGCAGTTTTTTTATACCTTTCTATAGTAGTTTCTCTATCTATAAACTATCAAAAAAATGTCCTTATTGAGATAATAGAAAAAAACTAAGTCGTTAAAAGGTAAAAATTTTTTTACCTGTAAATAAATAACCTGTATCTAAAAATTAGGAATTTATCTAACTTTTAGATACAGGTCATTTTTTATTAAATTTTACTTGCGTTTCTTCTTCGCTTTTTTCATTTTGTTTGCCATGCGTTTCATGGACTGTTTCATAGCAAATTCACCGATTTTACCTTTGAGTCCTCCACCAAACATCTGGCTCATATCTGGCATCCCTGCTCCTCCGAGAGCTGACAAGTCAGGCATACCACCTTGTCCCATCATTCCTTCAAGGGCAGACATATCCATTCCTCCCATATTTGGCATATTTTTAGGAAGGTTGTTTGGATTGATTCCCATCTGCTTCATCATCTTGTTCATATCTCCAGACATAACACCCTGCATGAGTTGTTTAGCCTGGTTAAAGTCCTTAATGAATTTATTGACTTCGACAAATGTATTTCCAGAACCAGCTGCGATACGACGGCGACGACTCGGATTTAACAAATCTGGATTTTCACGTTCTTCAGGAGTCATCGAAGACACAATAGCACGTTTGCGAGCAATCTGGCGCTCATCCACCTTCATATTTTGAAGGGCTGGATTGTTGGCCATACCTGGAATCATCTTGAGCAAGTCTTCCATTGGCCCCATGTTTTGCACCTGATCCAATTGATCAATGAAATCATTGAAATCAAAGGTATTCTCACGCATTTTCTCAGCCATTTCAAAGGCTTTTTGTTGATCATACTCTTGAGAAGCTTTCTCAATCAAAGTGAGCATATCCCCCATACCGAGGATACGGCTTGACATACGATCTGGGTGGAAGGTCTCAATATCTGTAATCTTTTCACCCGTACCAGTGAACTTGATTGGTTTTCCAGTAATGTGACGAACAGATAGAGCCGCACCACCACGAGTATCCCCATCAATCTTGGTAAGGATAACCCCAGTCACTTCCAACTGAGCATTAAACTCACGAGCGACATTGGCCGCTTCTTGACCAATCATGGCATCAATTACAAGTAATATTTCATTTGGTTGAGCCAATGCTTTCACGTCACGAAGCTCATTCATCAAAAAGCTCATCAATCTGCAAACGCCCTGCCGTATCAATCAAGACATAATCATTATGGTTGGCTTGGGCTTGTTCCAAACCTTGACGGACAATCTCAACAGCTGGAATCTCTGTTCCAAGTGCGAAGACAGGCACATCGATTTGTTGACCCAAGGTTTTAAGCTGATCAATGGCAGCAGGACGATAAATATCCGCCGCAATCATCAAAGGACGAGCATTTTCTTCTTTCTTGAGTTTGTTGGCCAATTTACCAGCAAAAGTTGTTTTACCAGCCCCCTGCAAACCAACCATCATGATGATTGTAGGAATCTTAGGTGACTTGATAATTTCTGCCGTATCAGAGCCTAAAACGGCTGTCAATTCCTCATCAACGATTTTAATAATCTGTTGCGCAGGATTAAGGGTATCAATGACCTCATGGCCGACTGCACGTTCACGAACTTTCTTGATAAAGTCCTTTACAACAGGCAAGGCAACGTCGGCCTCAAGCAAGGCTAAGCGAATCTCTTTAGTTGCCTCTTGGACATCAGACTCTGAGATTTTTTTCCTTTTTTTACGTAAATTTTTTTAAAGACGTTCTGCAAACGTTCTGTTAAACTTTCAAATGCCATTTTTCTTCCTCTTATTCTCTATTATCAATGCTTGTTAAAAATTTCTATCTGCTCCTGCAGAAAGTCATCCTTAGGGATAGCGCTCCAAAATCTGGTCAAAAATTTGACTGCGGACAATGTAGTCCGAGTACATGTGCAATTTCATCTCATAATCTTCCAGAATCTTTTCTGTCCGCTTGATATTATCATAAACAGCTTGACGACTGACACCAAACTCTTCAGCTATCTCAGCTAGACTATAATCATCTGCATAATAGAGTTCAATATAATTCATTTGCTTATCAGTCAAAAGCGCAGCATAAAATTCAAAAAGCGCATTCATACGATTGGTTTTTTCAATTTCCATAACTTTTATTATACCAAAAAAACTAATTTACCGCCACAGTATAAGAAGATCAAATCTTATCAAAAAATATAAAAAAGAACCTTGCATAGCAAGATTCTTTTCGTGTCTGACTTAAATAATTGTTCTTCTGGGAACTAAATCGAATTAAGCTTCGATTTCTGTAACCATACCTGAACCAACAGTACGTCCACCCTCACGGATAGAGAATGTAGTACCTTGTTCTACGGCGATTGGGTGGATCAACTCAACGTCGATAGTCACGTTATCACCAGGCATTACCATTTCAGTACCTGAAGGAAGTTCGATTGAACCTGTAACGTCAGTTGTACGGAAGTAGAATTGTGGACGGTAGTTGTTGAAGAATGGAGTGTGACGTCCACCTTCTTCTTTAGTAAGGATATAAACTTCACCTTTGAATTTAGTGTGTGGGTTGATTGAACCTGGTTTAGCGATAACTTGTCCACGTTCGATTTCATCACGTTGAACACCACGAAGAAGGACACCTACGTTATCTCCTGCAAGACCTTCGTCAAGTTGTTTACGGAACATTTCAACACCAGTTACAACTGCTTATGAGTTTCTTCTTTAAGACCAACGATTTCGATTTCGTCGTTGACTTTAACAACACCACGGTCGATACGTCCTGAAGCAACTGTACCACGTCCAGTGATTGAGAATACGTCTTCGACTGGAAGAAGCAATGGTTTGTCAGTGTCACGTTCTGGTTCTGGAATGTACTCATCAACTGTGTTCATCAATTCCATAACGATGTCTTCGTATTTAGAGTCACCTTCAAGAGCTTTAAGAGCTGAACCTTGGATAACTGGAAGATCGTCACCTGGGAAGTCGTATTCTGACAAGAGGTCACGGATTTCCATTTCAACCAATTCAAGCAATTCTTCGTCGTCAACCAAGTCAACTTTGTTCATGAAGACGATAAGGTGTTTAACACCAACCTGACGTGAAAGAAGGATGTGCTCACGAGTTTGTGGCATTGGTCCGTCAGTTGAAGCTACTACAAGGATAGCTCCGTCCATTTGAGCGGCACCAGTGATCATGTTTTTAACGTAGTCCGCGTGTCCTGGAGCGTCGATGTGAGCGTAGTGACGTTTTTCAGTTTCGTACTCAACGTGTGCAGTATTGATTGTGATACCGCGTTCGCGTTCTTCTGGAGCAGCATCGATAGACGCATAGTCTTTAGGTTGGTTAACTGATGAAGGCAAGCGACGTGCCAAAACAGTTGTGATAGCTGCAGTTAGGGTAGTTTTTACCGTGGTCAACGTGTCCGATAGTACCAATGTTAACGTGTGGTTTACTACGATCGTATTTTTTTCTTTTTGCCATTTGAGTAAAAGCCTCCAATAAAATATATTTTATAGATAGACAGTAGGCAATACAGTCTAACTTTCCTTACTATTTTATCAAATTTCAGCTAAATTGCAAGTGTTTTACAAAGTTTTTGTGAATTATTCTTATTCTAACACTCTTTATAATGAGGACATTCTATTTATTAGCTTCTAAAAAAATAAAAAAATCAGGATTCCCTGACTTTTTACTTTGTTAATTCTCTTTCTCGCTCTTGCATTATTTTTATGATTTTCATATAAACGAGCTAAAAATTTTGAGATTTCTTTTAAGATTGAATAGGTAGGAACAGCAACTATCATACCAATTACACCATAGATATTACTTGATAATAGAAGTAAAACCAAAATTGTTATAGGGTGAACTTTCATCACACTACCAACGATTCTAGGATATAAGATATTCCCATCTACTTGCTGAATGATAAGCATATAAACAATCGCTATGGCCATTCTATGTGGATCTGTAAATATATTAGAAATAATCATTGGTATCAAACCTATACTTGGTCCTACATAAGGGATTAAATTGGCTAAACCAGAAAAAATAGCGAATACCAAAGCATATTTTAAACCAATTACACTGTAACCTATATAAGCTAAACATCCAATGATAAAAGCATCAATCGAAACACCACTAATATATCGAGCAATTGTAGCATTTAAATTTTTTAATAATCCAGCAATACGTAGTCTATCATGCTTTAAAATTGTTCTTTCAAGCATAGGTAAAAATTTGTTACCATCTAGTAAAAAATAGATTAGAAAGACAGGAGTCATAACGATGATCAAAACTGTACTAAAGAGAGCTGATAAGATACTGCCTACACTGTTGGTTACACTATTAAGGATGTTTTGCAAAAATATCTACATAAGAGAGATTTAGTTGTTGAATACTTGCCTGAATATCCAAATTTTGAAAAGCTGGATAGGTCGATAAATCAATAATTAAATCTTGTATTCGGCTGTAAATAGTTTGGCTGGTTGCAATCAAACTAGTCAACTGATTAATCAAAATCGGTAAGAGATAGACTACCCCAATAACTAGGCCCCAAACCAAGGCACACAGGGTCAGTAGAATACCAATTAAACGATTAATTTTGAGATATTTCTGTAAAAAAATTAACAATCGGATTGGTTAAATAAAAATAAAAAAACCACCTAGCAGAAAAAGGAATCATAATTGTATTTGCAACTGTTACAAAATGGCGTGATGATTGCCCCCATCTCTCTCCATAAATAAAAAGATAATTGTTAATAGTAAAAATCTCACTCGTCCAAAAAAATAATTTATTTTTTACGAAACATGAGTTACCTCCATCTATCTATTTTACCATACTTTTTAAAAAAAGCTTCTTTCTTATATCATGAAACTAGGAATATTTTTTTCTTTATGATAGAATATTCTTACTATGAAAAAAATAATTTTTGACACTATTAACTCTAACTTTAATTAGTTCTTCTTCTACTGTTATGGCTCAAGACTTAAATATTCCAGCCAAGCATATCATTGCCGTTGAAGCCAACACAGGTAAAATTTTGTATGAAAAGGATGCTACTAAGCCTGTTGAGATAGCTTCAATTACAAAATTACTCACTGTTTATCTAGTTTATGAAGCCATAGAAGATGGTAGTATCACCCTCTCCACTCCAGTTGAGATTTCAGACTACCCTTATAAATTAACAACCAATCCCAAGGCTAGTAATCTTCCAATGGAAGCTCGGAAATATACTGTTGGGGAATTACTAGAAGCTACCTTAGTCCCTAGTGCAAATAGTTCAGCTATTGCTTTAGCCGAAAAAATTGCTGGTTCTGAAAAAGACTTCGTAGACAAGATGCGTGCTAAACTCTTAGAATGGGGCATCAAAGATGCTACTATCGTCAACTCCACTGGTCTCAATAATGAAATACTTGGTGATAACATTTACCCAGGTTCTAAAAAAGATGAAGAAAATAAACTAAGTGCTTACGATGTTTCTATTGTTGCTCGGAATTTAATTAGAAAATACCCTCAAGTATTAGATATTACCAAAAAACCTTCTTCTACTTTTGGAGGGATGACTATAACATCTACAAACTACATGTTAGAAGGAATGCCAGCTTATCGTGGTGGTTTTGATGGACTCAAAACAGGCACAACTGAAAAAAAGCAGGAGAATCTTTTGTCGGCACAACTGTTGAAAAAAAGGGATGAGAGTCATCACTGTTATTCTTAATGCAGAACACCAGGATAGTAATCCCTATGTTCGTTTTAATGCCACTTCTGCACTAATGGATTATATTTCCTCCAATTTTGCACTTCGAAAAATCGTACAAAAAGGTGATACATATAAAGATAGTAAATCTCCTGTTCAAGATGGAAAAGAAAACACTGTTGCTGCAGTTGCCCAAGAAGATATTTCTCTTGTTGAACGCTTAGGAACAAAAGCTAAACCATCCATTCAATTTATTCCTTCTTCCAAGTCACTTACGGCTCCACTTGAAGCTGGTACAGTTGTTGGTAACCTAACTTATGAAGATAATGATTTAATTGGACAAGGTTATATTACTACTGAACGTCCAAGTTTCGAATTAGTTTCTGAAAAAAAAGTGGAAAAAGGATTTTTCTTAAAAATCTGGTGGAATCAATTTATCCGTTTTATTAATGAAAAACTGTAAAAAAATCGCGATTTATTCGCGATTTTTTTACTATTTCTTAGTTCTACTAGTATACAACCTTATCCAACAGATCCTTCCATTTCATAGCTAATCAAGCGGTTAAGCTCGACAGCGTATTCCATTGGAAGTTCTTTTGTAAATGGCTCTACAAATCCCATGACAATCATCTCAGTTGCTTCAGATTCTGACAGACCACGGCTCATAAGGTAATAGAGTTGCTCTTCAGAAATCTTAGATACCTTGGCTTCGTGCTCCAAAGCTACTTGCGAGTTGTGGATTTCATTAAATGGAATAGTGTCAGATGCTGACAAGTCATCCATGATAATGGTGTCACACTCGATGTGAGAAACAGATTTCTTAGAGTTCTTATTGAAAGTCACTTGTCCACGGTAGTCAACCTTTCCTCCACCTTTAGCGATAGATTTAGAGACAATAGACGAGCTCGTATGTGGAGCATTGTGGATCATTTTGGCACCAGTATCTTGGTGTTGCCCTGCATTGGCAAAGGCAATCGAAAGCATGGTACCACGCGCTCCTTCTCCATCTAGGTAAACAGATGGATATTTCATAGTCGTTTTTGCACCCAAGTTTCCATCAATCCACTCAACAGTCGCATCTTTCAAAGCTTTAGCACGTTTGGTTACCAAGTTATAAACGTTGTCAGACCAGTTTTGGATGGTTGTATAACGCATGTAAGCTCCATCCAAAGCAAAGATTTCTACAATGGCAGCGTGCAAGCTGTTGCTTGAATAAGTTGGCGCTGTACATCCTTCTACGTAGTGAACACTTGCTCCCTCATCAACGATAATCAAAGTACGTTCAAACTGACCAGTATTTTCGTTATTAATACGGAAGTAGGTTTGAAGTGGAATATCTACCTTCACTCCTTTTGGTACATAGATGAAGGTTCCACCAGACCATACTGCTGAGTTAAGGGCAGCCAACTTGTTATCCGTCGGCGGTACCAACTTAGCGAAGTATTGTTTAAACAAGTCTGGGTATTCCTTGAGGGCAGAATCCGTATCTGTAAAGATGATACCTAACTTCTCAAATTCTTCCTTCATGTTGTGGTAAACCACTTCTGACTCATACTGGGCAGAAGCTCCAGCTAGATAGGCACGCTCAGCTTCTGGAATCCCAATCCGTTCAAAGGTTTCTTTGATTTTTTCAGGAACGTCATCCCATGAACGAGCTGGTTTATCAGATGGTTTTTGGTAGTAGATCAAGTCATCAAAGTCAATCTCTGACAAGTCTGCTCCCCAAGTTTGCATTGGCATTTTTTAAAGGTTTCATAAGATTTCAAACGGAATTCCAACATCCACTCAGGCTCACCCTTAGCAGCGGATAATTCACGAATAACCCCTTCGTTCAATCCTTTACCTGTTGATAAGATTGGTTCCACATCGTCATGGAAACCAAATTTGTATTCACCAAGATCAATTGGTTTTGGTTCTACTCTTTCTTCAGCCATAATATCCTTTCTTTCATTCTTCATTTCCAGTGATTTATAAGACAAAAGAAACTTGTCTTATTTGTTATCTTGATTTTCAATTGTTTTCTTAAGGGCATTCCAAGCTAGAGTTGCACACTTGATTCGCTGAGGGAATTTAGCAACACCTGACAAGAATGCTGCGTCGCCGAGACTGTCTTGTCTGTCATCTTTTTGACCTTGGACCATTTCAGAAAAAATAGTTGCAAGTTCTAAAATTTCTTGTTTGGTTTTTCCTAAAACTGCATCTGTCATCATGCTAGCAGAGGCAGTTGAGATGGTACAACCTGAGTTTAGAAAAGCGATATCTTCCAAACGGTCCTCTGCGTCAAACTTGACAGAGAGGTTGATGACATCTCCACAGGTCGGATTGTTGAGACTGATTTGCTCAGCATCTTCTAACTTTCCTTGATGATGAGGATTTTTCGAATGGTCCGCTACCACTGCCATATAGAGGCTATCTAGTTTAGAAAGTGCCATTGAAAAACTCCTTTGTCTTTAGTAAGGCATCGACTAGTTTATCGCAATCTGCCTTAGTATTGTAAATATAAAAACTTGCACGAGCTGTTGCTGGGACTTCCAAAAACTGGAGCAAGGGTTGAGCGCAATGGTGACCCGCGCGAACTGCTACTCCTTCATAATCCAGAGCTGTTGCAAGATCATGAGGATGAAGATCACCTAAGTTAAAGGCGATGACACCTGAACGTTGAGCCAAATCTTGCGAACCGTAAATGGTCAAACCTTCAATTTCTTGCAACTTTGGAAAGACGTAGGCTATCAGTTCTTGTTCATAGGCTTCAATGGTATCCATGCCAATGTTTTCAAGATAATCCACGGCTGCTGCAAGTCCAATAGCACCAGCCATATTGGGAGTCCCAGCCTCGAATTTCCAAGGCAATTCCTTCCAACTAGCAGATTGCTCATAGACAAAATCAATCATCTCCCCACCAAATTCAACTGGTGACATTTGCTCTAGATACATTTCTTTGCCATAGAGAACGCCGATACCAGTTGGCCCAGCCATCTTGTGACCTGAAAAGGCAAAGAAGTCCACATCCAAGTCCTGAACATCAATCTTCATATGAGGTGTAGACTGAGCGCCATCCACCACCATAATGGCTCCAACTTCATGAGCCAATTGAGTGATTTCTTTGATAGGATTAACCACTCCAAGAACGTTTGATGCGTGAGCTAGCGAAACAAACTTAACTTTGTCAGTCAATTTAGCTCGCAAGTCATCCATATCCAGAGCTCCATCTTTGAGATAGACATAAACAAGCTCTGCTCCAGTCTTTTGGCAAGCTTCCTGCCATGGAATAATATTGGAATGGTGTTCCATGACTGAAATCAAGACCTGGTCACCTTCAGTCAAGATTTCCTCAGCGAAACGTGCCACCCAGTTGAGACTGGTCGTAGTTCCTCTGGTAAAGAGCACTTCTTTTGTCGACTTAGCATTGATGAATTTACGAATGGTTTCACGAGCGGCTTCATAAGATGCTGTCGCCCTTTCAGCCAAGGTATGAACCCCACGGTGAACATTGGCATTTTCCTGCTCATAGTAACGGTTAATGGTTTCCAGAACAGCTAGTGGTTTTTGTGTCGTCGCAGCATTATCAAGATAGACCAAAGGTTCATCGTTGACAATCTGGTCTAAAATTGGAAAATCCTTGCGAATAGCTTCTGCATCTAACATTAAACTCACCTTAGCGTTTTAATAGTTTTTCTTCGATGGTTGCAATCATTTCATCACGAACTTCCTTGACTGGAATCTCAACGATCACAGATCCAAGGAAACCACGGACAACCAAGCGTTCTGCAGTTGCCTTGTCCAATCCACGACTCATGAGGTAGTACATGTCTTCTGGATCCACTTGTCCGATAGACGCTGCATGCCCTGCAGTAACATCATTTTCATCAATTAAAAGAATTGGGTTGGCGTCTGAACGAGCCTGGTCTGAAAGCATGAGAACACGACTTTCTTGTTGGGCATCCGCTCCCTTAGCACCCTTAATAATGTGTCCAATACCGTTGAAGGTCAAAGTTGCTTTTTCAAGGATAACCCCATGTTGAAGGATATTACCGATAGAGTTGCAACCATAGTTAGTTACTCGAGTATCAATCCCCTGTACCTGACGACCACTTGAAAGAGCTACGACCTTGAGGTCTGCATGGCTACCATTTCCAAGTAGGTCACTATCAAAGTCAGCAACAACATTTCCTTCGTTCATGACACCGATGGCCCAGTCAATACTTGCATCGTTGCCCAACTTACCACGACGGCTAATGTAGGCAGTAACATTTTCACCTAGACGGTCAATCGCTGCAAATTTCACTTGAGCGCCAGAACGTGCAATGACTTCCACTGTGATATTGGCAGTGGCCTTAGCACTAGCTTCACCACGTGACTCAAGACGTTCGAGATAGTTAATTTTTGAGTTTTTACCAGCAATGATCAGAATATGCTTGTTAAACGGCACATCACTATCACTATCTTGGTAGAAAATCCCTTCGATTGGTTCAGCAATTTCAACATTATCAGGAATGTAGAGAACCGCACCACTGTTAAAGTATGCTGTGTGGTAGGCTGCCAACTTGTCGTCATCGTATTTGACTGATGACATGAAGAGTTCTTCTACGAGTTCTGGAATTTCTTCTAAAGCTGAATGGAAGTCTGTAAAGACAACTCCTTGTTCAGCCAACTCAACTGGAATTTGCTCAAAGACTGTTTGAGTACCTAATTGTACCAATTTCAACTGATTGTCAATAGCTGTAAAATCTGGAACATTTGCTGTTGGTTCATTCTCCGTAATCGTTCCATCACCCAGATTCCAACGATGAAATTTCACACGTTCAATGACTGGTAATTCCAAACTCTCGATTTTATCAAAAGCTTTTAGACGGAGGTCTGATAACCAGCTTGGTTCGGCGTGCATTTCTGAAAAAAGTTTAATATTTTCTTTAGTCATTTACTTCTCCTAAAAGATACGAGGGAATTACAATTCTTCCTTGTAGTCATAGCCAAGTTCTTCAGCTAATTTTGCGTATCCTTCACGTTCCAAACGCGCTGCCAATTCAGGACCACCAGAAAGCACTACACGACCATCCATCATTACATGCACCACATCAGGTGTAATGTAGTTAAGGAGACGTTGGTAGTGAGTAATAATCATGGCACCGAATCCTTCACCACGCATAGCATTCACACCTTTAGAAACAACTTTAAGGGCATCAATATCAAGACCAGAGTCAATCTCATCCAAAAGTGCAAATGTTGGTTCCAACATCAAGAGTTGAAGAATTTCATTGCGTTTCTTTTCACCTCCAGAAAAACCTTCATTGAGGTAACGCTCAGCCATTTCTTCTTTCATGTTAAGCAATTCCATTTTCTCATCCAATTTAGTGATGAAATCACGCACTGAAATTTTTTCGTCATCTTCTTTACCAGCATTCATAGCTGCACGAAGAAATTCAGCATTTGTAATTCCAGGAATTTCTGAAGGATATTGCATAGCAAGGAAAAGTCCCATACGAGCACGCTCATCAACTTCTAACTCAAGGATGTTCACTCCGTCAAATAGAACCTCACCTTTGGTTACCTCATAGTTAGGGTTTCCCATGATAGCTGCAGAAAGAGTTGATTTACCAGTTCCATTTGGTCCCATGATAGCTGCAATCTCTCCTGTTTTAAGGGTTAAATTAACCCCCTTCAAAATTTCCTTACCTTCAATTTCAACATGAAGATCTTTAATCTCAATTACTGACATCTTAATTCCTTTCTTAATGTATATATACTCTTACTAGTATAGCAAAAAAAAGCCTGAAAGGCTTTTATTTTGTCTAGAATGTAAGCGCTACTTTCTCCTTTGAATATGGTCATCTATGGCATTGATAATTTTTCCCATAATATAAGAGACACGAAAATTTCTCAGGATCAAAATAGCCCAAAGCAAGGCCATGATATAGCGTTGTTCCATGACTGATTCATTAAAATAATAAGTCTCAGCAGCTGTAAACAAGGCCATAATGATAAATTGTTGTCTATTCATAGTCTTATTCTTTAAAATCTAATCTTCTGTTATGGTTACTTTATCTGCTAAAAATTCAAAACCTTGAGGGAGTACTGACTCCTCAACATCTTCCTTGATAGCTTGTCCTTGAGACGATTTAGCCTTAGCTGAAAAGTCTGCTCGAACTTCTTTCCATTCTTCAATAGAAATAGCTAAAAATTTCTGGAGAAAAACCAGCTGCTTGACTAAGAATATTGCCAAACATTAGATTGAGATTATCTCGTTTCATAGTTTGGCCAGCATTGAAGTTTGATTCAAAGGCAAGAATAGCATGATGTTCATTAGCCGCAACAGGTTGAGAACCAGCTAAAAGTGCCTTATCAGGACCAGATAAACTTTCAATAACTTCTCCCCATGCATTTTGAAGACGGATTAGATTTTGACGGGCTAAATCAGGACTTTCAACAGCTTCTTGAAGAATAGAGTGAAACCTTATTACGATCCACACGATATACAGACTTACTGCTAGTCGGTCTACTTACTGATGATGCTGTTGGTTTGGGACTTACTCCAGAATTGGCAATAGCTTGTTTCAAACGTGCCACTTCATCCCTAAGAGAAGCTAATTCATCAGCAAATTGACCTGATAAAGCTGGTTCACCCTCAAGATCTGCTAGGCGAATGGTCATCATTTCAGCATAAATCTTAGGTTGGAGACTAGCCTTCATATCAGCTAGACTTTTAGTAGCTATGGTAATCATTTCAAATAGAAAATCCTGGGACAGAGATAAGTTATCCTTGAACACTTGACTATGGTGAGTATTCTCTCCTCCCGTCTGGACAATCAAAATATCTCGTAAGTATTGCAGCAAATCCGTCACAAAACGTGTCATGCTCTTTCCCATTTATCAAAAATCAAATTTGCAGATTTTCTAAAGCACGGGTAACATCTTTTTGAGTCAATGCAGCTACATAGTCGTCCAAGGCGCTAAGACTAATGGTTCCAGTAATTTCCTCTGAAACGGCTGTTGTCAATCTATCTTCATTGGTAAGACTTAAAGCTTGATCTAAAATTGACAAAGCATCTCGCATACCACCTTCAGCTCTTCTAGCAATAATTTCAACAGCTTCTGTTTCGTAATCAATTCCTTCCTTTTCTAAAATCTGGAAGATATGATCTCGAATATCCTGAGTCTTAATAGACTTAAACTCAAATCGTTGAACACGAGACAAAATTGTTGCAGGAATCTTATGAAGCTCTGTCGTTGCCAGGATAAAGACTACATTTGGTGTTGGTTCTTCCAGTGTTTTCAAAAGTGCATTAAAAGCACCAGTCGAAAGCATATGAACTTCATCGATGATATAAACTTTATAGTGAGCAACACTAGGAGCATAGGTAGATTTGTCACGGATATCTCTAATCTCATCAACTCCATTGTTAGAGGCAGCATCCATTTCGATAACATCTTCCAAACTACCATCTGTAACAGCTTGACAGATATAGCAGTTATTACAAGGTTCTCCCGCTACTTGATTAGGGCAGTTCATAGCCTTAGCAAAAATCTTAGCCACACTAGTCTTACCAGTTCCACGAGGACCTGAAAATAGATAGGCGTGGCTTATTTTTTCCTGTTCAACAGCTTGTTTAAGAGTTTTTGCGACAACCTCTTGACCCTACTAGCTGTGAAAAAGTCTGGCTTCTATATTTTCGATAAAGGGCCTGATACATTACACTTTCTCCTCAAACATTGAAAAGTTCCATTCAGTTTTATCTAGCAAAATAGATACAAACTCTTCTAAATACTTCTGATCAATTTCATCATAATCATCAAAGACAGATGAATCCAAATCCAAGACACCCAGAAGATGACCTTTTTTTACCATCGGCAAAACAATTTCACTGAGTGCTTTACTATCACAAGAAATATAGTTAGGATAGGTCTTTACATCTCCAACAATAACCGTTTGACGGCTAGCTGCTGACTCTCCACAAACACCTTTACCAAGAGCAATTCTCACACAAGAAACACCACCTTGAAAAGGACCTAAAATAAGTTCGTTTCCATCAAACAAATAAAAACCTGCAAAAACAGTATTGGGAAAAGTTGATTTTAGAAGAGCACTTGCATTTGATAGATTGGCTAAAACATTTGGCTCTCCTTCTAAGAGAAAAGAGAGCTGTTCATTGACGGTTTTATAAAGTGATTCTTTTTCTGAATATAACATAAGTCCATTATATCAAAAAATACTAGTAGAAAAAAGAAAAATCCCTTGTTTTAAAAACAAAGGATTTTGTTTCAAATTCGAATGAATTAAAGTTCGATGTCTCCGAACAAGTCAGCCATTGAGAATCCTGTTTGAGTTTCTGGAAGTTCAAAGTCACGTTTTTCTTGACGTTTTGGACGACGTGGACGTGGAGCGCGTTTTTCTTCTTTTTGTCCTTCTTCTTGAGCTGGACGTTCTTCAAGAGCTTTGATAGAAAGTGATACACGTTCTGCATCAGCGTTAACATCAAGAACTTTAACAGTAACTTCTTGACCAACTGTAAGAGCTTCTTTTGGATTTTCAATACGTTTGTGTGAAATTTGTGATACGTGAACAAGTCCATCGATACCTGGCAATACTTCAACAAATGCACCGAAGTCAGTCAAACGTTTAACTGTTCCTTCTACAACATCACCTTTAGCCAATTTTTGCTCAACGCCATCCCATGGTCCAGGTGTTGTAGCTTTAAGTGAAAGTGATACACGTCCTTCTTCTTCGTTAAGATCAAGGATTTTCACTTCAACTTCTTCACCAACAGTTACAACTGATTTTGGTGAAACGTTACGTTCGTGTGACAATTCAGTCAAGTGAACCAATCCGTCAACACCACCAAGGTCGATGAAAGCACCAAAGCTTGTGATACGTGCAACTTTACCAGTTACAACATCACCAACAGCCAATTTACCAAATACTTCAGCACGAGCTGCTGCTGTAGCTGCTTCAACAACTTCACGACGTGAAAGGATGAAGCGGTTTTCTTTAGCGTCAACTTCTTTGATTTTAGCTTCAAATTCTTGACCTACAAAACGCTCAGTGTTACGTACGAAACGAGTATCCAACATTGAAGCTGGGATAAATCCACGTACACCTTCAAATTCTACTGAAAGTCCACCTTTAACAGCGCGAGTTCCTTTAACTGTAACAACTTCTTCTTCGCGTCCTACAAGTTTGTCCCATGCTTTGCGAGCTTCAAGGCGTTTTTTAGATACAAGGTATGTCACTGTATCAGTATCTTTACCAACTACTTGACGAAGTACAAGAACATCCAATACTTCACCTACTTTTACAAAGTCATTGATATCTGCATCGCGATCGTTTGTCAATTCGCGAAGAGTCAAGACACCTTCAACACCAGTTCCAGAGATTGCAACGTTAGCTTGAGTAGCATCAACTGTCAATACTTCAGCACTAACAACATCACCAGGTTCAACTTGGCTAACGCTATTTAGCAAATCTTCAAATTCGTTCATCTAAAAAATCCTCCAACAATCAAGCTTTTCTATAGCTTGACATACTTATAATTTTTTTCCTAAGCACCCGCAAGGACATGTTTATATCGTTCACGTCTTTCAATTATAAAAATAAAATACCCTAAGATATTTTTCCTTTTATCTTGAATTTATTACCTAAGAACTGGGGTAGCTGGATTCGAACCAACGCATGAGGGAGTCAAAGTCCCTTGCCTTACCGCTTGGCTATACCCCAATGATGATATGGAGAGAGAGGGATTCGAACCCCCGAACCCGAAGGAGCGGATTTACAGTCCGCCGCGTTTAGCCTCTTCGCTATCTCTCCGACAATCAACAAAGATTATTATATCATGAAAATTTACAAAAAACAAGCACTTTTTTGCTAAATTGTAGTTTTCAATCAATACTTCTACAGCTTTTTTTCAAGTTTTTTTATAAAAAACTATCGACATTTCCATTCTTTACGATAGCAAATTGACCATCTAATTCGGCAATTTCTCCAATAGATTTTTTTACCAATAGTTAAAAACATAGCCTTCATAACGATCTTTTTCCCACAGTTACTTTCGAATCCGCTAACTGAATTTCAATTTTTTTGTCTTTCTTACTCATTTCCTACCTCACTTCACTTGTTCTATTTTACAAGAAAAATAGAAAAAAACTAGCAAGAAAAAAACTCTATATCGGCTCACAGTGATATAGAGTTTTTTTAGACTTATTTAATATGTTTTTTTCTAGTTCTTTTTGGTATTTACCATTTGATTCTAATTTTTTTCTTTTTGCCATTTCTTAAGGGCTTCTTCATATTCTTTTTGAAGTGACAATTTCTTTTTGCAGTCTCATTCCTTTAAAGATATATGGATCTCCTTTAATTCCGACTTGAGAATAAGGTTTAGAGAACGGTACTACATTACTTACGACTGGTGAACCACCAGATGATGCTGTAGGCATCAAGAGAGAACTGTCAGTCAACCAAGCCTGTGCTTTAGCATATTTTTCATAACGCTCTTCAAGACTGATTGATTCTGAATCAGCTTCGTCTAATAATTTCTTATATTGATCCAAACCAACCTTAGCTACTACTTCTTTATCTTTCCCTTTAGTAATACCGAGGTGTTTCATAGCAGAACCTGATTTAGGATCCATGATATTCAAGTAAGCTGCTGGGTCTTGATAGCTAGGAGACCATCCTGTGCTGTTCAAATCATAATCTTTTTGAGCAGGAACTCGTGCTTGAGAAGTGATTGTTTCCTTCTCATTATCTGTCATTTGAAGAACGTCAACCACAACATTTTCTGCGCCAAGGGTAGATTCGATAGATTGTTTTAAAGAATTACTTTGTTGAACTGCGATTGTATCTGTTTGTTCAACTGGAACATCTAAATGAATTGGGAAAGTTACCCCTTTAGATTCCAAGTCTTTCTTAGCTTTTTCGAAAGCAGCTTTAGCCTTTTCTGGATTATAAATAGCATTTTTCCCGTCAACTAATTCAACTTCCTTCCATTGGTCTCCATAATTTACCAATTCTTGTTGAGCAATTTGACCGAAACTCTTGCCTGCTGACTGAACAAAATTGTCTGGAACAAGACTGTTACGAATAATCTTATCTGCTCCATCCTCACCATTTAACTGTGCAGCATATGAATGACGATTAAAGGCAAAGTTAATCGCTTGACGGAAGTCCTTATTCAGCATAGCCTCTTTAGTAGATGACTTTGTTCTTCACTTGTTTTGGCAGTTTTATTATATGACTGGCGATTTACGTTGAATGTGAAGTAATAACTTGTTGAATCTTGCGGACTATAGGTTATTTTATCTGCATATTGTTCTAAAGTAGAGGCAAAATTAGAACTACTTGGGAAGAGACGGGCAGTTGTATAAGCGCCTGATGAGAAACTACGAATCAAAGATTCTTGATCTGATCCATCATAGTAGGTCAATTTAATTTTCTCAATTTTGACATTTTCTTTGTCCCAATAATTTGGATTTTTCTCATATTCAATCAAAGATTTTGAAGTCAAAGTCTTTAAGAAATAAGATCCATTATAGAGAATACCAGCAGGGGTAACTGCACCATAATCCTTTCCAGATGCTTTTAGGAACTCTTCATTAACAGGCAACATAGTAGAAGTTGTCACTTTTGAATTCCAGAAACTTTCTGGTTTATTTAGAGTATATTCTACTGTGTAATCATCCAAGGCCTTAACACCAACTGTTGAGAAATCATTTGTTTCCCCAGTCATATAGGCATCCAATCCCTTAATGGAATTTTGGATCAGAGAAACACCATCTGACTTCCCATCAGCTACGTGTTTTAATCCAGTTACAAAGTCACGGGCAGTCACTTCAGCGTATTCTTCTCCTTCTGAAGTATACCATTTGACTCCTTTACGTAATTTGTAGGTATAAGTCAAGCCATCTTTTGATACTGACCAATCTTCAGCCAAGGAAGGAACAACATTCCCGTATTGGTCATTTTCCATTAATCCATCAATTACATTCCCTATAATATCTGTAGTTGATGTACGGGTTGCTATACTGTAGTCCAAGGATGCTGGATCCACTGCATAGACATAAGAAAATGTTGTAGGGGCATCTGCCTCTTTATTAGTTTTCCCACAAGCTGTTAAGAGAACTGCTGTGCTCAGGGCAACTCCTGCTGTTAAGAGCCACTTTTTCGATTTCATAAGAATCTCCTTTAATATTGTTTAATCTACTTTTACAATCCAACCTTCTGGGGCCTCAATATCCCCAAACTGAATCCCTGTCAACTCGTCATACAATTTACGGGTAACAGGTCCAACTTCTGTTTCGCTATAAAAGACATGGAAATCTTCACCATGTTGAATTCCTCCAATAGGTGAGATAACTGCTGCTGTACCGCAGGCACCTGCCTCTATAAAACGATCAAGATTATCAATTGGTACATCTCCTTCAATCGGAGTCAAGCCCAAGCGATGTTCTGCCAAATAAAGTAACGAATACTTGGTAATTGATGGCAAGATAGATGGACTTAAGGGTGTCACAAATTCATTGTCTGCTGTAATCCCAAAGAAGTTTGCAGAACCTACTTCTTCAATTTTGGTATGAGTTGAAGGATCTAGATAGATAACATCTGAGAAATGACGTGACTTGGCCAATTTCCCTGGCAAGAGACTTGCAGCATAGTTCCCACCAACTTTAGCTGCACCTGTACATTTGGAGCCGCGCGGTCATATTCGTCTTGTATCAAGAAGTTTGTTGGAACCAAACCACCCTTAAAGTAATTACCCACCGGCATGGCAAAGATAGTAAAGATATACTCTTCTGCTGGTTTTACCCCTATAATGTCTCCAACACCAATCAAAAGAGGACGAAGATAAAGGGTTCCACCTGTTCCATAGGGTGGTACATATTCTTCATTCGCACGGACAACTGCTTTACAAGCTTCTACAAACATTTCTGTTGGAACTTGTGGCATCAAGAGGCGGTCACAAGTCCGTTGTAAACGCTTGGCATTTTCATCTGGTCGAAAAAGTTGCAAACTACCATCTTTGGTACGATAGGCTTTCAAACCTTCAAATGCTTGTTGGCCATAGTGAAGACTTGGAGATGACTCAGAAATATGTAAGGTTGCATCCTCTGTAAGCTCTCCTTGATTCCATTGTCCATTTTTAAAATGAGCAATATAGCGATAAGGTAATTTCATATAGGAAAAACCAAGGTTTTCCCAATCAATTGTTACGGTCATATACAACTCCTTATTCTAAAAAAAAGTTATTTCTTTTTATTCTACACTTTTTTCTAAAAATAGCAAGTATATTTTTGTAATTTTCAGAAAAATTTCTTCAATAAAAAAACAGAACCAGCTCTTTGAACTGGTCCTCATTGTTCGTTTTATTTATCTTCTTTAAAAGATTTCTTTTAGATAGGCATCAAAAACTTCCTCATCTGAAATAGTATCAGAAATGAAGCTTCCGTTGCTGGTTCTTTCTGACAAGTTCAAAGTCTTGCA
>BNJT01002415.1_pt1 | contig 33201 bp, 34 predicted proteins | sample 8540491 | NCBI WGS metagenome assembly BNJT01 (sample SAMD00202455, study PRJDB9452) | human saliva metagenome | host: Homo sapiens | reverse complement strand
AACTTCCAGAGACAAAAATACACATTTTTGTCTCTGTTTTCTATGTTTGATTTAGAATCTTTGATTAAGTTTCTTTCTACAGCTGGAAATTGCTTTATCTATGCGTTCATCCAAATCCTTGGAGGATTATCCATAGATATATCAATAGATTTCATCATTACTGAGATTCTCATTGATTTTGTTCATTGCGCATTCGCAGTATTCTCTTGCTTCGCTTTCTTTTAATCCAGAATTTTCGATACAAGTTTCCGCCTTCTTCTATAAAGGTTTTACGGAAACTGTCATTGTATGCTTTTTAGCTGATTCGCTGCTACATGCTCCTAAAATAAGCATCGTCAGATAAGATAAAAATAGATTTTTCATAGGGATATAATTTAGAAACAAATTTAATATAATACTGATAATCAATGGTTTAGTTTATTTTATTTTCAAAATTCAACTACTTTGTATTGCATAATACTTTATTGTTCGTATATTTGTAGTGTAAAAATAAGATGAACGCAATCATTAACTATATAAAAACAAAGAATGAGATATCGAAAACACGAAAGCGCAGATGAGGAAAGGAATACTGGAATTTTGTATTCTGAGCCTTATTAAGAGAAGAGATGTATGTTTTTGGATCTGATGGAAGAGCTGAAAAAGCCGATATGGAGTAGTAGAAGGACGCTCTATCCACTGCTGACAAGGCTGAAAAATGCAGAAATCCTCTCTTACCGCTGGGAGAGAATCCATGGAGGGCCATGAAAGTATTATAAACTCACGGAAAAGGAGACTTTTCATAGCGGAGTTAGACAAAACATGGAACCAATTAGTAGAATCAGTAACACAAATCACAAAAAATCAATAACATGAACAAGACGAGTATCTATCTCATTAGCAGGGGTTTTCCTTCATGATAGAAGAGCAGGCCTACAGAAATTAAATAAATACTTACACGCTGCGAAATTCTTTGGAAAAAGATGAAGCCGATGAAGTGATGTACGATATAGAAATCGAATTGCAGAAATTTTCAGAGAAAATCTTGATAAAAAGAGAAGTGGTAAATAGTGATGATGTGGAAAAAGTCATCGCCCAGCTAGGAACTCCAGAAGCCATAGAAAGGGCAGAGTGAAGAAAAATGCAGAGCGCGAAAAACCCTCAGGAAAAGACAAGAAAAGAACTTTTCGAGATATGAGGTGAGATAGCGGGTGTCTGCGCAGGGCTGAGCTCAGTATGTAGGGATAGATATTGCGCTGATGAGAATCACTTGGATAGTGCTGTGTATCTGTTCGGTGAGGTTTTTCCTTGGTGGCATATGTCATTCTGTGGGTGGCTGTTCCAGAGGCAGAGACAGCATCAGATTTTTGAAAATGCGAGGAAAACCTATCAATTTTGACAGCCTTAAGAAGCAGGACAGAAGGTAAATTCTTTTTACAATGAAAAATAAATCAGAAATAGCCAAAACAGGGGCTAGCATCTGGAATGTTGCCCGAATAGTTTTAGGTGGTATAGCGGCTCTTATTACGATTAATATGTTGGTCTCTTTGGTTAGTTTTATATTAATATTTTTAGGGGTTTGGGATTTTTCAGCTGTTTGGAAGATATCAGGATATGGAAGAATTTAATTTCTTTTAATGCAGGTGAGGGAGACAAGATATGTTCTTTATGGCAATCGTAATCATCAGATTTTAATCCCTGTTATTATCTTTATGGCGCTGAGTATCAAATTGTTTTTCGCCTAAAAACAAAATAAGATATTGGGGCTTTATACGGGATTTTTACTATTTTGTTGATTATTTTTAGGGGGTTTATTTCGGTCTTTCAGTGCAGAAGAAAGAACTGATTTACAGCGACAATGTTCAGGAAGAGCGTGTTTCTATCAATACCCAGTCGAATGTCACTTACCCTTGATTTGAAGCGGTAGAGATTCCGCAGAACTTTAGAGCTTATGGCGATGATATTTTTCGGATAGGAAAAATCTATAAAGAAGATTATCCAGATGTCTATATTACAAGAAGACACGATGTGAAACAGCCGTACTAGTGGCTCAGAAAACAAGCCGATGGCTATAATATCCCTATTGGTCTGAGTGTTCCTGTGGAAGTTTCTGGTAATGCGCATTGCTGCCGAACTATATAAGTTATTCTCATGACCATAGATTTAGGGATTATGATGTGGATTATGAACTGGTCATTCCTGAAACCATGGAAATCAGGGGATCTAAGCGATGGCAGAGTGGATATCCATGGAGATGAACTATGGATTTTATAGAGATGAAAGAGCATCAGCCAGAGCCAGGTAAAATCAGACACGATATCAACAGGTAGAAAATACTAACTCAAATCTAAATTTTAATGTGTTTTTAAAATAATGTTTTGCAGAGTTGCAGAACATTATAACATCAATGAGAAATATAAAGCGTGCATAATGCTTTTTAGAAAAATAGTGTAGATTTTGCTCCATAAACTTTTTAATCATGAGAAAAATAATAGGATCATTACTGCTGAAACTTCTAGGCTGGAAGGTAGTGCTGGAAGGGGATCTGGATAATCTGAACCGCTGTGTGCTCATCGTGGCGCCGCATACGGACAATATAGAATATCTTTTGGGAATTTAGTTTATTGGAAATACAAAAACCGTTGAGAGGATCATAAAAGATGCACATACTAAAGGCTTGGTGTAGCTTCATTGTCAAGGCGTTAGGCGGGATAGGGATTAATCGTTCCCAAAGGAATAATCTTGTACAATTTGTCACTGATTTGTTTAAAAAGGAGGATTTCAGTTTGGTAATTTGCCCAGAAGGGACGCGTTCCCGAGTGGAAAAATGGAAACTTGGTTTTACCATATGGCGCTGAGTGCGAGGGTTCCGATAGTTTTGGGGCGGCAGATTTTAAGACCAAAAATCCATATTGGGAGAAAAATCAGCGTAGAAGACTTGGAAACTCGCTCTTTTGAGAGCATAATGGATGAAAATTCAGGACTATTACAAAGATTTCACTCCGAAGTATCCAGAAAAAGTGGAATCGAAAATTTATTATTCTTGAAAAATCAGAGTATCAATTTGGCTGCTAAAATTAAATATGATCCTTCATAAGTGTTTAATGGATTGATTATATAAAAGGAATAAAAATCCTTATCCGTAAATAAAAACCTCCTTAAAAAGGAGGTTTGGTTTTTATTCCCATTCTATGGTTGCAGGCGGCTTGCTGGAAATATCGTAAGCCACACGATTGATGCCTTTTTACTCTCGTTTATGATGCGGTTGGATATCAATTCCAAAAACTCGTAAGGAAGTTTGCTCCATGTCATGCAGTCATAAAGTCTATGGTATTGCATGAGCGGACTACTGCGGTATATTCGTAAGTTCTCTCATCGCCCATTACGCCCACAGATTTCACAGGAAGAAGCACTACGAATCGCTATGCACTTTTGTCATAAAGCTCGTGTTTGTAGAGTTCTTCGATGAAAATATCATCAGCCTCCTGAAGAATTCTCACTTTCTCTGCATCTACTTTCACCTAAAAGCTCTGATTCCCTAGTCCTGGACCAGGAACGGATGGCGGTGGACAAGGTGGCTAGAGGATACCCAATTCTTCACCTACTTTCTCACTTCATCTTTGAAAAGTTCATGTAGAGGTTCTAAAGTTCAAATTTCATATCCTCTGGAAGTCCGCCCACATTGTGGTGGGATTTTATCACTGCCGAAAGGGCCTTTGATGGACTGAGATTCTATCACATCAGGGATAAATAGTCCCTTGTGCCAAGAATTTCGCGCCTTCTATTTTTTGAAGATTCTTCATCGAAAACTTCTATAAATTCATTTCCAATGATTTTCTTTTCTGTTCTGGGTCGGACACGCCTTTTAATTTAGTCGAAAAATCTCAGAAGCGTCTATGCATTTTGATATTCATATGGAAATGCTCTCCATAGTTCTGCATTACTTTTTCCTTCATCTTTTCTGAGAAGTCCCGTATCCACGAAGATACAAGTCAGCTGGTCGCCTATCGCTTTATGGATAAGTACAGCAGCTACGGAAGAATCCACACGCCAGAAAGCCCTAAAATCACTTTTTGATTTCGACTTTTTCTTTGATTTCGCTGACAGTTTTTTCTATGTAATTCGTTAATTTCCAGTTTATTTCTGCCTTACAGATTTTTAAAACACAAAATTCTCCAGCATTTTTCCGCCTTCCTCACTGTGAGTCACTTCTGGGTGGAACTGCACGGCATAGAAGTTTTTAGCCTCGTTGGAAATAGCTGCAATCACGCCTGATTTAGCATTGATTTCAAAATCCTTTGGAAGTTCCTCTACTTCGTCAAAGTGGCTCATCAAACGATAGAATTTTTGGCTCACTCCCTCGAAAAGAGCGCAAGGTTTTACAATCTCCAAATGAGATTTTTCCGTATTCTCCTTTGGTGCCTTTTTCAACCTTTCCGCCGAGGAGATGCGCCGTCAGCTGCGTTCCACAGCAGATTCCTAAAATAGGAATTCCGAGATTAAAAATTTCTTTATCTACCAAATGCGCATCTTCTGCATTTACGAAGATAGCCCGCCCGAAAAGTATGATTCCAGCAGGTTTTTAGCCTTGATTTCGTCGATGGGGAGTGTTATAAGGAATAATTTCCGAATACACCTGCATTTCTCGTGCTCTTCGGCTAATCAGCTGATTGTACTGAGACCCGAAATCAAGGACAATGATTCCATTATTCATATTGATATAGTTTTTGCTGAAAATTGTTTAACTAGACCAATATCTTCTCTGTGATATGCATAGTCAAAATTGACAGCATCAGCATCTTCGTAAACCTTTGTCTAGCCTCTTCGTAAGTGTCGCCAGGTGGCAACTAAATTCAGCACTCTTCCGCCGTCTGTTACGATTCTGCTTCCATTGGTATGTGGCTCCAGCAAAGAAAACTTCACTGTTTTTAACTTTTGTCTATTCCTTTGATTTCCAGTCCTTTTTCGAAATCACGAGGATATCCGCCAGAAGCTAATACAAGAGCTAAACAGATTTTTATCTGAAAACTTAAGTTCAATGTCTTTTCCATCGATACAATCATTGATAGCATCCAAAAGATTGTTTTTCCTAAAAGAGGCATAATAGCCTGAGTTTCAGGGTCGCCAAGACGCATGTTGTATTCTAATAGGTAGCATTCGTTATTAGAAACTAAAAAGCCCGAAGAAAATAAATCCTTTGAATTTCAGCATGTTATCGTGAATTCCTTTGATGGTAGGATTCATAATATTTTTGAACGAAATCTTCCATGTGTGTGCAGCCGTGAATTCTGGATTTGGAGCAACTGTTCCCCATTCCGCCTGTGTTAGGGCCCTTTGTCGCCGTTTCCTAATTTTTATAATCTTTCACCGCGATGCAAGGGAAGAATTTTTCGCCATTAGAAAAAGCAATCACAGAAGCCTCGAAACCTCTCGAGAATTCTTCTACAATGATTCTGATACCTGCATCTCCATGGATTTTTCTAATCATGAAATCGTGAATGGTAGTTTCTGCTTCAGCTAAATCTTTACAGATCACCACGCCTTTTCCACTTGCCAGACCGCTCCTTTTTATCGCAATGGGAAAGCCTGAGTTTTCACATAAGCAACAGCATCATTATGAAAGAATCAAAAATCTTCGCTTTAGCAGTTCTGATGCCGTAGTCCTGCATGAATTTCTTGGAATAAGCCTTGCTGCCTTCTAGTAATGCAGCTGCTTTTTAGCTCCGAAAATTCTCAATCCTTCTTTTGTTAAATTCATCCACGATACCCTCTACCAGCGGAGCCTCTGGCCCTACGATAGTGAGTTCTATATCTTCTTTTTAGCAAACTTCACTAGGTCTGCTATTTCCGTTTCATAAACTGTTTTTCCTAATTTCTCTGTAGAGGCGTTTCCTTTTTGCAAAAGTAGAATTGGGTAATTCTTGGGTCATTTTTAGTTTTCCATGCGATGGCAGATTCCTTCCACCATTTCCGATTATCAATACTTTCATAATTTGAAAATGTTATAATTAAAATATATAGTTCTACAAAAATACGCAAATTATTCTTAGAATAAAAGAATAATAAACTAAATTTTATCAGGAAAATAAATGGTGTAAAATAGGGATATTTTCTAAGCGAAAAATTTTTATATTTGCCGAAAAATTTAAATAAAGTATAATTCGATAAAAATTATTTTTGTCACAAAAACATTAGAAAAATAATATATATTGTTCAGCAGAAGAAGCTCTGTCATTGATAAAAAGTAATGATAGAATACAAGGAAGTGCTTGTACGCCTAATTATTTAGTAAACGAATTAGCAAAACGAGCAAATGAATTATGTAGAAGTTACCTGTATCACGATACAAGGCGATGTAGAAATCACAAAACCAGAATACGAAGATAGTTTCCGTTTTAATGTGATGTTCGTCTCTACGGCTGTTAGAGAGAATGTAAACAACGGAAGAGGAAGTTTTATTCCTATTTTCCTAGGAGATATTCCTGATTTGTTTAGAAATAATAGAATGCCGCTAGATGTAGCAATTATCCAAGTTTCTCCACCAGATGAGCATGGATATTGTACGCTTGGGCTTTCTGTGGATGTTACCAGAGCAGCGTAGATACAGCGAAATATGTAATTGCTCAGGTAAACCCTAAAATGCCGAGAACTCACGGAGACAGCGTAATCCACACGAGCCAGATTGACAAAAATGGTTTTGGCACGAAACAGAACTGCTTACAGTAGATTACGGCGCGAGAGATAGAAGAGGAAGAATTGCAGATTGGTAGAAATATTGCTGAAATCATCGAAGACCGTTCTGTATTGCAAATGGGAATTGGGACTATTCCAGATGCTGTTTTCGAAGTGTCTTAATAATCATAAAGACTTGGGTATTCATACAGAGATGCTCAGCGATGGAGTAGTGGATTTGATAAAATCTGGCGTGGTGAATAACAAGTATAAAACTACGCACCCGCATAAATCCGTAACGAGCTTTGCTTTCGGGACAAAGAAATTATATGATTTCGTGAATGATAACCCAGCTTTTGCTTTCCTTGATGTGGATTATACTAATGACCCGCGTGTGTGTCCATAGAAGCCCTAAAGCTGTGTCTATCAATAGTGCGATAGAATTAGACCTTACAGGGCAGGCTTGTTCAGATAGTATAGGTTCTTACCAATACAGCGGTATCGGTGGGCAGGTGGATTTCATGAGAGGAGCAGCGCTGAGCGATGGCGGAAAAACCTATCTTGCGATTACTGCCAGAACTAAAAAGGCGTGCCGAATCGTTCCTTTCCTAAAAGAAGGAGCAGGAGTGGTGACTACCAGAGGGCACATGCACTATGTAGCTACAGAATACGGTGTGGTGGATCTGCATGGGAAAAAACTTCCAGCAGAGAGCAAAAGCGCTTATTTCCATAGCTCACCCAGATGACAGAGAAATGCTGGAAAGAGCTGCTTTTGAGAGATTTAAAAATTTGAAATTCTAAAAATAAATTTTATTAAAATAAAGGTGTGGAGCGTTCTTATCCGAGTTCCGCACTTTTTGTGCTTGAAAGGTAAGTGTTTTTATCTTGGAATTGTAACTCCGATGATTTCTTTGAATTTAATAGAAATATAGATGGTGTTTAAGTATTTTTATCAAAATAAACTTAATGAAGTGGTTTTGGTGCGACAAAAACAACCCCCAAATTTTTCAAAAATATACAAACTTTTTCCTTTTTATTAGGTGTTTATGATAGGTTTTGAAGCTGCACAACTTGAAATATAGTGATAACTTTTTGAGTCTAAATTTTGACTATAAATGCGTTTCCTTGGAAACGCACTCACTGAATAAACAAAAATGAGTATTAAAGATGATGCGAAAATTAATAAAAAATTTCTAAAATGATGAATTAAAAATCCACTTCGGTAGAAATCCAGCGCAGAAATAATGTTTTTCCAGCGGAACATTTTAGTTATAATTTCCCTTGCCGTGCATGCCTTTCTATCAGCGAGAAACTAATGTTTCCCTGTTGATTTTTGTCCTGATACATCAGCGTAATGATTTCCTCATCACTGAATTTAGAAATATCTACAGGCGGAAAAATCTTACAAGATTTTCTATAATATGGTGAGTGGTGTCCAGAGAAATCAGCTGCTGTAAATAGGAAATATAAGTTTCACAAAATCATCCCAAGTGCAACTGCTCGCCGTGGAGCAGAGGAGTTCCTCTCTCAGGAAAAAGGCTTTCTATGGCGTGTCCTATCGTATGCCCGAAGTTTAGAATTTTTCGGATATGCTTTTCGTGGAAGTCTTCCTGCACGATTTTTGTTTAATCTCGGCACTTTGTAATAGATACGGCGCGATTTTTCTCTGCAGAAAGTTCATTTTCAATGAAATCAGCTCTTGCCAATGTCCAGCATCAGCGACGAGGCCGTGTTTCAGCATTTCCGCAAAGCCAGATTTTCAGCTGCGGGAAGGACAGTGTGCGGAGATAATCAGCATAAAAAGGAAAATTTGCTTCGGCTCTGCAAAAAGTTCCGATTAGATTTTTAAAAAACAAATGGTCTATGCCTGTTTTTACCGCCCACAGCAGCATCTGCCATTGCCAGCAGAGTGGTAGGAAGGTAAATGAAAGGAATTCCTCTTTTGTAAGTGGAGGCCACAAAACCGCCAATGTCTGTGACAACACCTCCGCCAAGACAGATGAGCAGACTATGCCTGTCGGCGTTGAATTCCGTAAGGATTTCCCAAAGCTGTACAGCGGTGTTTATGTTCTTGCTCTGTTCTCCTTCCTCTATTTCTATAATCTCAAAAAGGCGCCGTAGTTTCTAAATTGCCCAAGAGGGTAGGAAGGCAGTATTCGTGCGTATTTTTCATCCACCAAGATGAAAAATTTTGCTGGGATTTTGGTGCTGTATAAAAAGATTGAGTTCGGTGAAATCTTGGTCAAAGGATTTTTATCATCTTCTGCTATCTGTATCCGAAATTCTTGAGGTCTTTTTCGTTCTTTTCTCCAGTCTTTTTACTTTCACAAAGGGATGAGATGGATGCAAAAGAATTTCTCAAATCAAGCCTTGCTTCTGTGCCGACTTTTTAATCGCCTCACCTTTGTGACCTATCAAAAATTCCCTTTTGGGTTTCTCGCTCCACATAGATGATGCTGTCTATGAAGATGATGCCTTCCTTTTCCTTGAAAAGTTCGGTAACCACTTCTACAGAGTAAAGGGATTTCCTTCTCGTAGTTGAGCAAAAATCTTCTCGCGCACCGTTTCATTGACAAAAATCTTTCTGATTTGTCTGTAAATTGGTCTTTGTCATAGTAAGGTGGATTCTCTGGAAGCAGAGATTTCAATTTCGGAAGTATGTATTCCGTATTGTAGCATTTAGCGCCGAAAATCGGTAGGATTTCTGCTTTCGGAAGGAGATTGTGCCAGTGTTCCACAGCGGCCTCCATTTCCTTTTGGTTGCTTTTATCTATTTTATTGATGAGCAGCAACACAGGAATCGGAATTTTATTTAACTTCTCAATGAGAAATTCCGAAGGCTCGCTTTTTGTCCGATATATCTACGATGAAAAGAAATACATCCGCATCTTGGAGGCTTTTCTTTCACGAAGCCCATCATTTTCTCTTGTAGCTCGTATTTAGGGTCAAGAACTGCCAGGCGTGTCCGAAAAGACAATCTGGACATCATCCTCGTTATAAATCCCGAAAATACGGTGTCTGGTAGTCTGTGCCTTTTTGGGTAACTGATGGCTAATTTCTCTCCCATGAGCTGATTCAGAAGGGTAGACTTCCCAGCATTGGGTTTTCCTACTATATTGACAAAACCTGCTTTGTGCATTGCTTTTTGTTTTTAAATTTCTGCAAAGATATGGAATAATTTGGTTTTAAAAGAGATAAATTCCGCACGGAAACCAATAGAAAATCATCATTTTGTAATGATTTGCAAAAGTGATTTTAATAGAAAAACATGTTTTTGTATTCATTTCCGCTAAAAACCCTCTACCAGCACCCTTTGGTCAGCCACGCTTTTGTGCTCATTTATTAAATCAATAAAGCTTTTACAAAATGCTGAAATGCGGTCTCTGACAGGTTTTTGTTGGAGGGAACAGCATCAAACAAATACACTGGAGAAGCCCACCCAGCACCGATGACTTCAAAGGTTTCTTGTAAAGGAATAAGGTAGGTTTCCACCGTTTTGTTTGGTGGTGAATATCTTCTTTTTGAGCCGCCTATGGTCACAGAAGCGATTATCGCCTTATCTTTAAATTTTCCCGAAAGCCTATTGCCTTTGGAAATAGTCATACAGCACATCATCTATCCATTTCTTGAGAAGTGCTGGCGTTCCGTACCAGTATAAAGGAAATTGCAGGATGATGAAATCCGCATTTTTATGGCTTTGTTCCGCTTTTTTACATTGATTTGATAGTTGGGATAGAGTTTGTCCAGACGGCGGATGCTGATTGTTTTTCCGAAGTGTTTTTCTAATTCTTTTCAAAATAGCCTTGTTAGCCTTGGATTTTTTTCTAAATTAGGATGTCCAGAAATGACCAAAAATCTTACTTTCTGATGATCTTATCAGCTATTCTTGGCTGTGGAGGACAAATGCACCGAAAATCCTACACAATACCATATTTTTAAAGAGTTTCATAATGATAGTTTTTAGAATTAAAGGATAAATATAAGAAACGCTTCTGGAGATTTTTACAACTTTTGAAAAATAAATCAAACGCTGATTTTTATCAATGTTCAGAAGCTTATAGACCATTTCTTTCAGAAGTTGGTTTTCTTCGGTTTGGTTGGATCCGAGTCCTTTTCCTTTTTAGGTCAAATTCCTGAGAATGGAGATGGTTCTGGTGGCGTGTTTCAGCGGATAAAAACCGAGCCGCTTCAGCACAATCTTTCACAAAGTAAGGGTTTATTCCTAATTCAGAGGTTATCACCTGCGGAGACTGTCCCACCAAAGTGTGGTATAAAAACAATGTTGGAAAAAGCCATACAGATTGCTTATGATAGCCACCAGCGGATTGGATTTAGGGTTTTTGCCCATGTAATAAACGATTTTGAACGCAGTTGAACTATTTTTAGTTCCGAGAGCCTTCTGCAGCTCAAAAACATTGTATTCCTTGCTGATTCCTATGTGTCTTTCGATGAGTTTTTCATCTAAAATTTCGTTTTCCTTTAAAGATGAGTTTTTAGTTTTTGCAGCTCGTTGGCTATCCTAGACAAATCATTTCCTAAATATTCAGCCAAGAGCGTAGGAATATTCGGCGCAGTTTTGATGTCAAGGGAAGCACACTCCTGCTGAATCCATTTTGCGAGGTTGTAATCTTTCACAGGCTCGCTGTAGTGGAGCATTTTCGCCTTTTTCTAATGCCTTTGCAAATCTCTTTACGAGAGTCTATTTTCTTTTTGTTTGTGAGCGAAAATAAGTATCGTGGAGGGAACAGGGATTTTCTATATATCTCAAAAATATCCTGTCTTCTTCATTTAGTTTTTAAATCTTGGGCTTCTTTTTACGATAATTACCTGATAATCACCCATCATAGGGTATTGGTCAGCAAGGAAAAGTATTTCTGCATAAGAAGAATCTTTTCCGTAGACTATCATTTGGTTGAAAGCCTTTTTCTTCCTCCGTAAGAATGCCATTTTCAAGGAGTTTCACGGCAAGGTCATGTAGTAAGGCTCTTCTCCGTGGATAAATAGGAGAAAATTCTTTATTTTTAATATTTTTGGAAATAATTTCTAAATCTTTCATAATATGTACATTACCAAGGCTCAATTTTGAGCAGGATTTTTGATTTTTAAAATAAAGCAGGACAAAGATACATTTTTATTTATGATTTGGTTCGCAGGGGCTTATTTAGTTCTTACCCCCAGAGGAGTGGGTGCGGCAGCACTGAGGTGCATATATTTTTCATTTTATAAAGGGCAAAAAGTCTCTCTTCGCTCATCATGGAACGAAAAATAGAGCTGAACGGCACCACCAAAAAGAATAGATTTGCTCGTAACAGAAAAACCGAACCGCAGATATTATTAGAATGCAAAGCCCCTCATATAGCCCTCACCGAGAAGCGTTTTCGAACAGGCAGCGAGGATATAATACCATAATTTCTGCTCCCCAGATTATCCTAAGCAACGGGCTTCAGCATATTTATGCAAAGTATGAAAAATGGAGAGTATAAATTCCATAAATATCAATGGGAATAAATGCTTTTTCCGAATTTTGAAATGAGAAATAGAATAGGGATAAAAATAAAAACTTCTCAAAAAGAGAAGTTTTAAGCGATCCGGACGGGACTCGAACCCGCGACCTCCGCCGTGACAGGGCGGCATTCTAACCAACTGAACTACCGGATCTCAAAGTGTTTAATTTTTAAAAACCCTAAAATTATGGTGCGATCCGGACGGGACTCGAACCCGCGACCTCCGCCGTGACAGGGCGGCATTCTAACCAACTGAACTACCGGATCTCTATGTATAATGAACTTCTGATTCTTTGCGTTTGCAAATATAAGACTTTTATTTAACCCTGCAAATAAAAATAAAAATGCTTCAAGTAAGGAAAGCACTCATTTTCAGATAGGTTTTTATAAGTGTGCAGAAAGTTTTCTCACGATAACTTCTTGGAGAAAGTCCTACTATTTTATCTACTACCTCTCCATTTTTGAAAATAAGAAGAGTAGGGATGCTTTTTGATACCGTATTCCAAAAGATACTTGCTGATTGTTATCAACATCTACTTTTTGCAACAACGGCCTTGCCTTCAAACCTCGTTGATGAAGCTGCTCGATAACAGGAGAAAGCATTCTACAAGGAGGACACCAAAGGAGCCCAAAAAGTCCACTAATACTGGTTTATCTGATTGTAATACGGATTCTTTAATGTTCCGTCTGTAACTGTTAGTGCCATAATTTTTACTATTTTTATTATGATTAAATTTATGTTAAATTACAATATTTGTTATATCTTTTGGTCTATGCTTATATATTGTTTATTTCTATTTTTATTTTCGATGATGATTTCTTTCAGGGCAGTTACCAGCCTGTCTATATCTCGTTTGAAGTGTAATGGCTGAAAGAAACTCTCAGCGGAGTGGTTTTCCATTTCCTCATCTGTTAGTATGCTCATAAGCACCTTCAGATAGGTTTTTATAAATGCGCAGAAAGTTTTTCAGCAATTACTTCCTTCGGAGAAACACCTGTTAGTTTATCTACCAATTCTCCATTTTTGAAAAGAAGTGTAGGAATACTTCTGATGCCATATTCCACAGCTATATTTGCTGATTGTCATCTACATTTACTTTTCCTATTACGGCTTTTTCCTTCAAATTCATTGTGAAGCTGCTCTATAACAGGAGAAAGCATTCTGCATGGACCGCACCATGGAGCCCAAAAATCTACTAAAAACGGGTTTGTCTGATTGTAAAACAACTTCTTGGAAAAGAGCTGTCTGTACTTTAATGCCATAATTTTTACTATTTTTATTATGATTAAATTTTTATGCTAAATCACAATATTTGTTATATCTTTTTGGTCTATGCTATATATTGTTTATTTCTATTTTATTTTCGATGATGATTTCTTTCAGGGCAGTTACCAGCCTGTCTATATCTTGTTTGGAAGTGTAGTGGCTGGAAAAGAAATTCTCAGCGGAGTGGTTTTTTCCATTTCATCTGTTAGTATGCTCATAAGCACCATAGAGGCTTGCTGGCGCCAGAGCTGCACGCACTTCCTGCGAAATGGCGATGTCTTTCATGTCTAATTGTAAGCCGATTAAAGGGTTTTTAAAAGGCAGTGAAACACTCAATATCGTGTAAAGACTTTTTCACTATCGGCAGAGTTTCCATTGAATTTAATATGAGGAATTGCCTTGGTAAGCTCTGATATTGCATAGTCTTTAATTCCCTGAATATGAGCAGTGTATTCTTCATGTTTTTGTGGAAATTTCCAATGCTTTGCCTAAACCTACAATACCGCATACATTTTCTGTTCCAGCTCTTAGGGTTTCTTTCCTGCGTTCCGCCTGATGATGAGTCCTTTTAGACCGGAAGATTTTTCTCACAAAAGCAAAGCCAACTCCCTTCGGCCCGTGGAATTTATGCACTGCAAGAAGCAAAATCTACCAAAGTTTTAGCAAAAATTCAATTCTAAATGCGCAACAGTCTGCACCGTATCGGAATGGAAAAAGAGCGTTATTTTGTTTACATATTTCGGATACTTTATCAATATCTAAAAAGGTTTCCAATCTCGTTGTTGGCATGCATTAGACTTACCAAAGTCTTTTTGTCTGAAGATTGGAGGATTTTTCTAATTCTGCCAAGTTCAGTTCTCCTTTGTTATCAGGTTTTAAAACAGACAAGCTCTACGCCTTTTCTTGCTCTCATTTCCGCAGGGTTTCGGCTACGCATTTATGCTCCAAAGGAGAAGTAATTATTCTTTCCAACGCCCAAATGTTCCACGCAGGACTTGATAATCATGTTGTTAGACTCTGTTCCGCATGAAGTGAAAAATAATTTCACTCGGAGAAACGCTAAGGCTTTCTGCAGCCATTCTTCTGGCTTCCTCTATCAGCGACTTCGCTTCCTGTCCTATGCTGTGGATGGAAGAAGGGTTGCCATAGTGATTTTCATTACCGAAAGCATAGCATCTATCACTTCTCGCTCATGGGAGTGGTGGCTGCGTTGTCCAAATAAATTTTATTCATGGTAAATTTTCTGGCAAAAATTAATGAAAAATTGGTAATAACTTTCATCTGCCCATTCCAGCATTTCTCTGTCTCCTTCAGAATCACCGAAAGCGATGATTTTATCAAACTTTTATCCTCGATGGCTTTTTATCCGTTTTACTTTTTCTTCGCTGGTGCAGTTTTTGGTTTTAAAAATTTCCGGAATAGACACCGCCTTCAAATCTGGCTTCTGTTGCGATGAGATGCATCCCAAGATGCGTTGCAAAAGGCTGAACCCAAATATCCAACGAAGCCGTAACGATGTAGCTTTTCGGTATTTTTCCTATCAATATTTTTGGATAAATTCCAATGTATTTTCCTGAATTATTTTAGGGTAATTTTCATTAAAAACTGCTGGGCTTTCTGCTGGATTTTTCTTGGCTTTCGCCTTTGAGCACAGAACTGATGAAACTTTTCTTTACTCTTTCGGTGTTAGCTATTTTTAGTTTGGACATGATGAAGAGCGGAAGATGTTTCAGATAACTGATGAAAAACTTCCTGCAATCATAGAATTTAAGGAATGCAAACAGTGTATCGCACTTGGTAAGCGTTCCATCAAAAATCAAAAACAATATAATTTTTCATAGTCGCCGAAGATACAACAAAAATTTTTTGAGGGTTTCATATTTGGTTATAAATTATTATTTTTGGCAACAAAAAAATAACCAATGAATTCTTACAAAAATCCTCTTGAAGAGCGCTATTCCAGCGAGGAAATGCTTTATAATTTTTTTCACCTGAGAATAAGTTTCGTACTTGGAGACAGCTTTGGATTGCTCTTGCTGAGATCGAAAAAGATTTAGGTTTAGATATTTCTGATGAGCAGATAGCACAGCTGAAAGAACAAGCCCAAAATATAGACTTCGCGAAAGCGGCTGAATACGAAAAGAAATTCCGCCATGATGTGATGGCGCATGGCATACTCTACGGAGATGCCGCCTTTGGCGAAGGGAATCATCCACCTTGGGGCTACTTCTGCGTTTGTGGGCGACAATACTGATTTGATTCAAATCCGTGATGGACTGCTCATTATCCGCAAACAACTGGTGAATGTTATCAAAAATTATCCGATTTCGCACTGAAATATAAAGACCTTCCTACGCTTGGTTTTATGCACTTTCAGCCCGCACAGCTCACTACTGTGGGGAAGCGTGCTACACTTTGGCTGCAGTCTCTTCTTTTGGATTTTGAGGAATTAGAATTTTTCTTGGAAACCCTCAGATTTAGAGGCGTGAAAGGAACTACGGGAACGGCTGCCAGCTTTTTGGAGCTTTTTCAGTGGGATTATACCAAGGTAAAACATTTGGACAAGGAGCTTTCCAGAAGATTTGGTTTTGAAAAGTTTTTGGCGTTTCAGGACAGACTTATGATAGAAAAATAGATGCAAAAGCAGCAACTTTGCTCTCAAATATCGCTCAGCTCAGCGCATAAATTTACCAATGATCTTTCGTCTGCTTCAGAATTTGAAAGAAATAGAAGAGCCTTTTTGAGAAAAGCCAAATCGGGTCTTCGGCAATGGCTTACAAAAAGAAACCCGATGCGTTCCGAGAGAATAGGGGCTCTTTTGCTAAATTTGTAATGTCCGTTTCTTCAGGGCTCTGCGATGGTGGCTTCTACGCAGTGGTTTGAGCGTACGCTGGATGACTCTGCGAATAAGCGACTTACGATTCCTCAGGCGTTTTTAGCAGTAGATGCTACTTTTGCTTATTTGGAATAACATCATGGATGGGCTTGTGGTCTATGAAAACCGCATCAGAAAGCACATTATGGAGGAACCTCCGTTCATGGTTACCGAATACATCATCATGGAAGAGGTGAAAGCAGGAGGGCGACCGACAGGAAAATCCATGAAACCATCCGCCAGCACTCTATGGAGGCAAGTAAAAAGTGAAAAATGGAAGGAAAGGAAAACGACCTGATAGAGCGTATTATGAACGATAATTCGCTGAAAATGGATAAGTCTAAAATCATGAAGTCCTTGACCCGAAAAACTTCATTGATTTGCGCCAGTGCAGACAGAGGAGTTTATAAAGAATGAAGTTCAGCCGATTTTTGGATAAATACCAAGACCTTTGTAGGGTTGAGTGTAGATTTGAAAGTTTAAGCTAAATAAAGATATTTCATTTACTAATAATTAATGCCAAATAGAATTTTTAGTGTTTTTAAGTTCTATTTTTAGGAAAATTCCCGCTGGTTTCGGCAGGGTTTTTCTTTTGGTAAAGGGCGGAGCGGAGGAGCAGAGAGCAATTTTTAGAAAAATTTTGTAACTGCCTTGTTTTTCAGTGTTTTAAAGTGAAATATTTTCAAACAACGATGTTTGGAACTTTCCCAAATTATTTTTAACAAAACAACAATGTTTATAACTTTCCCACAAAAATTAAACAGCCGCAGCAAAAAGACTACGGCTTCGGTTTATAATACGACATCTGGCGGGTTAGATTTATTTCTTTTTAAACTCTACTGGAGCCGTCCAGATTGAAAGTAATGTTATAAGCCTCTCTTGTTCCTTCTATTGTAGAGCATCCCAGTACTGCTCATTCCAGTAAACCTGCTTGTTGAAATAGATAAAATCCAAAGGCTCTTTTCCTGCACCTTCTATGGTTTTTGCTTTTTCAGTCCAGTTTTTGAAAGACTGTTGCCACAGCCGCGAATTTCACTCTTTCAGCGGTGTGGTGTTGAGCCATCATATCGCCTTCTCCTGTTATCTGTACGGGCTGCGTCTGCTCCCAGCTTCTGCTTTTTATAGGTGTAGTGGTCTCACATCTTTTAGATTATCTGGCTTTAGGGACTTCCAGTTCTATTCTCGGGAGCTTTCCTCCGTAGAAATTTACATTCTGGAAAAGTCTCAATTCTTTTCCTTTAAACTGAGGCAGATTTTTCAGTGCGTCTTCTGCTTTTTGCAGTTCTTCTGCGTTGTTCAGGAGTTCTACGGCTTGTTTTTCTTTTCGTTTCTATTGGTGCGGCTTCAGATGCATTTTTGCAGCATCGGCTATTTCTTCTGCTTTTTGCTGCAAGACTGCAAGCTGAATAATGATGCTGCCAAAAATACCCGCAGCGATGAATTTTACTACTTTCATATGATTTATTTTTAATAATTTATTTGCACAAAATTAAAAATTACTCCCATAACTTTTTGATTGAAATAGAAAAATATCTGTTTATTTGGGAGGCTGGGAATGTGATTTTTAGAAAAATTTTGTAACTACTTTGTTTTTCAGTGTTTTAAAGTGAAATATTTTTCAAACAACGATGTTTGGAACTTTCCCAAAGTATTTTTTTATATACAATAATGTTTGGAAGAAATTTAAAATAAAATTTGATGAAACAATGATGTTTAGTGTTATTTTATTAGAAAATCGTTTGATTCATTATCTTAAAATTAATTTTATCTAACAGTCAGCCTCGCGAAAAATGCATGAGGTATTCCGCTCGTGTTTTTCAAGCAAATATATAGTATCTTTGCCGTTATGAATCAAGATACGATATGCGCCCCTGCAACTGCCGACGGGTAGGAGCGATAGGCATCATCCGTGTTTTCGGGGCAGGATGCTCTGGCGGTGGTCAATAGAATTTTTGAAGGAAAAACTTGGAAAAAGTGCCGACTCACACGGTGCATTATGGCTTTATAAAAGACAAAGAAGAAATAATAGATGAGGGTGATGGTCTCTGTATTCCATGCACCGAGGACTTTCACGGCGGAAAATTCGGCGGAAATTTCTTTTCATGGTTCGCCACTATTGCCAAAAATCTTGGAAGCTCTGCTGAAAAACGGCGCGAGAACCGCTAAAAGCAGGAGAATTTACCATGAGAGCTTTATGAACGGGCGTATAGACCTCTCTCAGGCGGAATCCATTGCTGACCTTATTGCTTCTGAAAATGAGGCTTCGCGAAAGGCGGCTCTAGAGCAGTTGAAAGGCGGAATTTCTAAGGAAATAGCAGTGCTGAGAGGAGATTTGCTGAATTTTGCTTCGCTTATCGAACTGGAACTTGATTTTGCTGAAGAAGATGTGGAATTTGCTGACCGCTCTGCATTGATGGGGCTTATCGCTAATCTTAAAACCAAGTTAGGCAGTCTCATTGATAGTTTTCAGTATGGAAATGCTGTGAAAAACGAGCATCAATGTAGCGATAATAGGAAAAACCTAATGCAGGAAATCCACTCTGCTGAACGCTTTTGAAAGAGGAAAGGGCGATAGTGAGCGATATGGCAGGGGACTACCCGTGACACGATAGAGGAAGTTCTACATATAAAAGGCACGGCGTTCCGTTTCATCGACACGGCAGGGAATCCGCGAAACTTCCGACACGATAGAGGAAATAGGCGTGAAGAAAGCCAAAGAAAAAAATAGCATCAGCAAAGGTGCTGCTTTATCTCTACGATGAGCAGGACAGCAGTGCGGAGGAAATCATTAGCTTTATAAAAGAATTCTACCGCCCAGACCTGAAAGTGATGCTTCTTCATAATAAAATAGACCAAAACAAGGGCGTTTCTGCTGAAAATCTTTCAGAAATAGACCAAACACTGAAGCGCGAGCTTATTCCTGATTATACGGATACTATTCTGGGGATTTCGGCTCGGAAAATATCAATATAGAACTACTCAAAGCAGAATTGTCCAGTTTTGTGGAAACTCTGAAAGGCAGCGAAAATGCGGTGGTAATTACCAATCAGCGCCACCATGAAGCCCTTAGAAAAATCGCTGGACTCCGTGGAAAGAGTAGAAGAAGCGGTGGTTTCGGGCATTCATACAGAACTTCTGGCGTATGAACTGCGCACAGCTCTGGAACACCTAGGGAAAATCTCTGGGAATTTACACAATAATGAGGGTTTTTAGAAACATTTTTAGTAAGTTTCTGCATTGGAAAATAAATATGGCTTTCTTTGGTTTTGATTTTCAGATGATTATAGTAAAGTTAAATTTTCCAATTTTCACTTTTTATTGTTATATTTGTTACACCTTTTGTACACCTTGAATCTAAAGTGTACGGGAGGTGTACAATTTTCATATCTGTAGAAAACATCATCATATCAACGGAAATTAAAAATAGTCTTTTTATAAGCTATCATCGTGTTTCAGAAAATTTTTAAAGTGAATAAATCGTACTTTTTATCCCATGAAAAACTAATTTTATTACTCACTATTTTATTATTATCAAATTGTAGTTTTATGGATGAAAATATGAATGGGGACCTTTCGTATCTGTTCCCGTAGGTTTTTCCTGTGCGTATATGACGCAGGGCGTGGGAGAACAAAGTATAATGAGTGATTTTAGAGCATCATTAGAAGAGGGCTGGGGGGTATGCTGGATCAGCCAATTCCTCAGAAAAACAACTCCCCAAGGACATAGACATTGTCTGGTATTCATATGTAGAAGACTGTTTCTATAGAGTAAAGCAGATTTGGACTATCCTAAGTTGCTAAAACTTTTTAGAGAAGGGTATAAAGAAAGAGCCAATAATTTAGAAGCTTTCCAAAGGATATGGAGAGGAGACCTTTAGAACATTTGTGGTAGGGCTTGCTCTGTGGCGGTGTGGTAGTAGTATGGGTAGAAGGTCCGATGCGGCAGATAGAAATAGGCCGCTTCAAGCAGAAAAATAAACCTAAAACAGCCTGAAGGCTTGGATGACCATGATGCATTAATCTTTTCTGAACAAGAAAGAAAAGAAACTTTGGAAGATGAACGCTTTCGTCCTAAACATATCCGTGAAAAAGCCTACTCCTTTCGGGCTGTGGGATGATTACAGAGATATAAAATACCCTTGGTATCCTGCTTTGAGTTTTATAAGGGGCGCAAAAATAGGGGATGTTTTCATTCGATATTTTTAACCGAGAAAGGTGGGATACTTTTTATGAAGAAATGACACTGGAAACTCCGCCCGTAAAAACTATTCCAGCAATGAAATCACAATAATTCCAGATATTTTTATCAAAAAGGAGAAGATATCTCTGATAAAAATACCCGCTGCCAAAGCTCTATAAGTTTTGGGCATAGGGCGAATAATGGTTCTAAATATGGGGATATTATAAATTTGACTGGGAAAGAAAACAAAAAGGTTTTTGCAGAGTAAAATACCCCAACACAAAAAGAGCAAGACTGAATATCAGAATAAATAGAGATAACAGTCTGTTTACCATTCGTTTAGAAAAACGAAAAAGGAGATGGAATATTTTTCCCTTTTCATAGGAACGACTGAATTTTATCAAAGAGAACGATAACGAAACAAGTATACCTTTAATAAAAATATTATGGCACAAACTTATGTATATAATTCAGGCAGCTATATTGGTGCAGAAGATGGTGTTATAGAGATGGAGCGAGGATTGTTCTTTGATGGTACAAACAACAATCACAGAAATGTAGAAATTAGAAAAAGGCACTATTATGAAAAATATATTTCCATTAAGCTTGTTTGTTATCATATCATCTTGTGGTGGTAATAGTGATTATAGTAATTTTAGATACTATGAAGGGCATATATACGATAGGAATAAAAAGCCTCTACCGAACATAAAGGTATGTGGGGATATAAATTAACAGCCTGCACTACGACCGATGCAAACGGCTATTTTTAAACTAAATATGACCCTAATTTCATAACAGACCTAATTATTTTCTATAAGGAACAGCCGATAGATACAATAAGAACTGTTTGGGCACAAGGTGGTGAAAAGAATCATGTATAGTTTCGTAGAGGGTAAAGAAAGACACGCTATTCATAGACATGTCAAAAATATGAAAAATAGAGGGGGTTTGGGATTGCTTTGGCTGAGCAAGTTGCATGAGATGAGAAATTTATCATTTATTTTATTACTAGCTAAATGTTTTTCTTTTTAGTCATTGTAGGAAAGAAAAGAGAAAAAGAGAAACTATTGTTTAGAAAAAGGTTGGGTTATTAATAATGATAAAATGCCTATTGATAGTGTAGCGGTTTATGATTTCGGGATAGTCTTTTGACTTATACAAATTCTGATGGCTATTTTGAATTAAAGGCGAAAAAGATATTAAAACATAATATCTATTTGAAAAAGAAAGGGTATGAAACAGATTCTTTACGATATTATGAGGGGTTTCGTGATAGATTAATCCCAGTTAAAATAGAGGATTTGGATACAGTGGTTTTAAAATCAGAAAAGTAGAATACATGACCAGCCCATGAAAAACAGGAATAAATCAGTATAAATAAAAACTTTTCAGACTTAAATAAGTGTAAAATGAAAATATTAAATTTCGTGTTTCTTATCATAATACTTTTTAGTTGTGATAATAAAAATATATTTTAGCTCCTCATATTAAGGGTAAACTTTACTCAAAAACCACTAACAGCCCTATAGAAGGGTAGAAATATATATAATGATAAGTTTTCCAGTTTTTATGGATACTATAAAAACGGATAATGAGGAGGTTTTTATTACGCCTGATTTTTGTGGTGAAAGGCTATGGAGGAGTTAGAGAAAATAGATGTATGACTAAAATACATCTTTATTATTTAAGCAAGGAAGAAATTCATAAGGTAATAGACGCAAAGGAATATTATGAATATAAGTTTCTATAAAAGAGATTTTTCATAAAAAGACACTATTGATTTAGGATTATTTATTTTGAGGATTTGGAGAATTTTTGATTACGAAAAACCATGAGGAAGTTTTTATTAGGAATATTTAGAAAATCAGAAAATATCAATAAGTACAAATAAAAACTTTTCAGACTTAAAATAAATGTAAAATGACAACATTAGTATTAGCTTTAGCGAGGGTATTGTCCTGCCAGTCCTCAGAAGAAGCGATAGATCTCCGCCAAAAGGTAGAAACAGACAAAAAGTAAGCATATCCAAAATAAGCATAGGACAAGACAGCATAAATAAAGACAGCGCTAATATCATCTATCCTGTAGAGTTTGAAATAAAGCATGTATCTTCTAAAGTTAGGGATGTAGGATTATATTATAGAGTAGATGATATAATCCTGGGACAAATAAAACATTTTATGATCTATAATGGTGATACAGATAGCATTATTTATGCTATAGAAGACCTGCAATATAATGAATTTCCTAAAAAGTATGGTTTTAAGGCAGCGCACTTTTGAAAAATATCCGCGGTAGAAGCGAAACTTTATTGAAAACAGTATAAAAGAAAAATATGGCTACTATCAAAAGACTATGAGGAAGTGATTTGACATCATATAAAGAATTTAAGAAAGACCATCCAGATGATAGAAAAACTAAGAAAAATCCCAGATTCTATCATTCTAAGCGTAGCTGATAAAAGACAAGTGAACCACAATTAATCAGAAAAATAGAGTGGTAATAAAATGAAAAAACGGCATTAGTATTAGCTTTTAGCAGGAGGTTCTATCCTGCCAGTCTTCAGAAGAAGCGATAGAACTCCGCCAAAAAGGTAGAGACAGATAAGAAAAGTAAGCATATCCAAAATAAGCATAGGACAAGAAAGTATATACAAAAGACAGTAGCTAATATCATCTATCCTGTAGAGTTTGAAATAAAAGCATGTATCTTCTAAAGTTAGGGATGTAAGATTATATTATAGGGTAGATGATATAATCCTAGGACAAATAAAACATTTTATGATTTATAATGGTGATACAGATAGCATTATTTTATGCTATAGAAGACCTGCAATATAATGAATTTCCTAAAGTATAGTTTTACAGGCATGCAATTTTTAGAAAAATATCCGATGTGAGGCAGAAACTTTATTGATATGGTCAAAAGAGTTTATCTACTATAAAAAGAAGGAGGAAAGTGGATTTGACATCATATAAAGAGTTTAAGAAAGACCATCCAGAGATGATAGAAAAACTAAGAAAATCCCAGATTCTACTCATTCTAAGCGTAGCGGTAAAGACAGTGAACCAAAACTGATCAGATAAGTGGTAGAAAAATAGAAACGGCAGGAATCTTTTTCATAGAGACAAAAAGCCTCCTATTTATAACTACAAAATATGGAAAAATAAAGAGCTGTTTATAAAAATAAAAACCCTTTTTATGATATTATACAAAATACGATTAGCCAATACTAAAAATCAATGCAAAAATATTAGTACAATAGGAATAGTGATGAATAGTATAATAGCAAATGGCAAAAATACCAAGAACCTGAAATGAAACATACAATAGCTACGAACAGAGCAACAGCAGATAGAGATGCTCCATGAATATGTACCACGGATATTTGAATATGAGAATGATGTTAATCATATTCCTATAGAGATGGACATGGTTATCTCAGTACAGGTTTTTGTATAATCATTCTATGAGCTGGGATAACCATCGTATTCCAGATTCATTGGATATATGAGTGGTTATCAATTACAGAAGATAAGATCTATGAAGGAAAGTCAAATTTTCTGAAGAACTAAAACAGGAAAATAAAAGACTTTTCAAAAAGAAAAATATCGTTCACTAAAAGTAGTTCTTTTACCAAAGGGCAGATTTGGCTTTATATGAAAGATGAAAACCGAGAATTAGTCCAAAAATATAAAGCTCAGGAAATAAGCGTTTTGGGGCAAGAAGAATTTACTAAACGAGTATTCTTTTATTTTACCAGATAGAAATGATATCGAAAGCCGAAAAGAATATATAAAATCTAGGATAAGTGAACTGCCAGCCCAAACCCAGAAAGAAGTAGCAGAAGGGACTATTCCTACAGATTATTGGGAAAAACTAGACAAAACGATATTTATGGAATTTCAAAATAACCCCATCTATATTAGGAGAAATAGAAGTGGTGAACAAAGAGAAGGGTTATATCAATTTTCTGAATGCGAATTATTTAGTTTTAGCGCTTTAAAAAGAAAGAGCCATTCCTATCTACTATAGAATATGAATCTGCGATAAAGAACAGCTATGAGTTTACCACAAGAATCTATCTTACAGGAGTTCCGGGAAAGACGATGAATTACCTACCACTGAACAGATGCGGGCAAGAGAGCAGGAATTGATAAAAATTATTTTCAGATTTTTATGAAAAATTGGCAGGAAAGAGTTTGAAATTTATTTGAAACTAGATGACATGTTTGTCCCAAAAGGGCTGTATCTGAAACATGGTGAGATAGAACAGAAAATTCCTAATGTATAGCAAAGCTTTTAATGATACTTTTGATAAAGAACTTTACATTGGTGTAATGTAAAAAAGGAATCAAGTATATTACAAAATGATTTTTGGTTTGACTAAAGCGATTTTTAAAAATATGAAATTTTGATTTGGCAGATATTTCATCTGTTGTCAAAACTTCGCCAGACAGTGGTAAAGGAGGAATAGAACTATTTTCCTGGTGTGCATTCTGATGTGAGGCGGCAGCTATGTAGATTCTGGTAAGAACACAAGAACGAAACACGAGCTGTGTGCATAAAAGCAGAATGGAAATAATAGACAAGTAAAAGAGCGAATATTCGCTCTTTTATTTATATTTTTGGGAAGAAAACAACCATAAAATGAAAAATAGAGTATTTGTATTTTTGTAATGCTATTTTTATTTTCTTGCAAGGAAGAAAAGATAGAGTTTGTGCAATCCAGAGCAATTCCTGCTCTTATCTCAATAAAGAATCCTCCTAAGAGTGATTCTTTGTTAAAGACTCAACTAATTAGCTTTATAATAAAAATCGTCATAAAATCGTATCCAATTTTATAAAATATACTTGGGATACAAGTTATTTTTAGATAATCAAAGAAGACATAGATGGTGGCTTTTCAGATAATGCATTATACGATTATCAGAAGATAATATTGCTGATTATTTCGTGTTAAAATGTAGAAGATACTACGAAATTAGTTGGTCGTTTTCCACTTTTATGGTAAAAGGCAGGCTTAAAGGGTAAAGAAATTGACACTTTAATTTATCATTGTAAATAGGAGAGATCAAAGGAGAATTTAAGCATTGGTGAAATTATCCGATAGACCATTTGTATAAAATATTTATACTTAATTCAAAAACAAATTATGCTTTTATATTGCATAAGTGAGATAATTAGAAAATTATTATTTATATTTGCATAAATGAATTACATGGCATTTTTCGAACTGATAGAACAAACTCAAGAACGGCGTAAAGTACTGGGGATCACACGAGAACAGCTTTCGGATATTTGTGGGTGGGACTCCATACTCTGAGAGAATTTGAGAGAGGAAAAGAAATCCTACTTTACAGACCATGGATATGACTGCTTTGATTTGAAATTAAAATAGAGATAAAAATGAGAAAAAGCTAAGGTTGTATATAAGAATAAAGAAGCTGGCGAACTGACTCAGCTAGATGATGCTTCTCTGTTTTTGAATACAATAAAGGAATGACTTTCTGATGAAAATTGCCCTCCCATCAGCCTCAGTTTTCCCAAAAAGAAAAGCGTTTATTCTACGAAAGAAAGTTTATTTCCTCTATCATCTGCTTCCTGAAGGAAAAAGCCAAAAAGGAAATCAGCCAAAAATATAAAGATTGACAGAAGAGGCTTTTCGGCATTCTGCTGCACTCTGCTCAGTATGACACCATCAGGGCTATTAAAATCATAAAATATAAATCATGATGAGTCCTTCAGAGATTAAAAGTCTGTCCAAGTCTTTTGACAGAGGGCTATTCTTCCTACAGCCAGTCTGCTCTGAAAAACTATTTGGCGGGAGAAGTTTCTCACATTCTTACATATAATTTGGAAAAACAAAAAGACCAATTTTCAGCAGAATAGTTAGTTTTATTTCTATCTCTGGTTTCAGGACAAATATTCTCTTGTCTTGGACAAAGATATTTTGCGTCTTGCAGAAGAAGGGGAACAGAGGCAGTATATCCCTGAAACCCATTTCTGACCTCCTAAAAACAAAGGAATATGCCCCTGCTAATGAGCATCTTACCGTGCAGATTGCCAAGCAGGTTTTAGTATAGAAACGGCAGAAAATGGATTGATATTTTTGATGATGGAACGCCTGCTTATCTCACCAAACGCTTTGATTTAGATAAAAATGGAAGAAATTAGCCGTTGAAGATTTTGCTTCCATTTTGGGAAAATCCCTCAGACACATGGGGAGCAGTATAGTACACAGGAAGTTATATAGACTTGTTTTCAGCTATAAAACAGCATCTTCCTGCATGGCAGGTGGAACAGCATAAATTATACCTGCTGATATTATTTAACTATCTATTCTCCAATGGAGATGCTCATCTGAAAAATTTTTCTATCATCGAAACTCCTCAGGGAGATTTCAAAACTTGCCCTCAGCTTATGATTTGATGAACACTAGAATTCATATTGAAGATGCTGATTTTGCCTTATCAGAGAAAATTTATCCAAAATCCAAAAGGAAAGATAGCAGCTCAGTTTTTCACTCTTGCCGAAGAAGTGGAATAAGCCAAGCTCTTGCCCAAAAACACATGATGACCTCATTCTCTGATAAAGTGATAGATTTGGTCAATAAATCTTTTTAAGTGAAAGTCTGAAAAGAAACTATATCCAATCTTACCAAAACAAGACTGAATAAATTAAAAGATTTATAAAATACCCTTCAAAGCTATTTTAGAGAAATAAAGCTAGAATTTAATAATTTAAATTTAGAATTTTTAAAAGCTCTATTTTTGTACACCTTTTTGTACACCTTTAGTTGGTTAAATATCTGTAAATTAGAGCTATTTTAGATATTGCATTGGCAAATAAATATGGCTTTTCTTTTGGTTTCGATTTTCAGATGATATATAAAGTTAAATTTTCCAATTTTCACTTTTATTGTTATATTTAGTTACACCTTTTTGTACACCTTGAATCTAAAAAGTGTATGGGAGGTGTACAATTTTATATCTGTGTGAAAACATCATCATATTAATTAAAAACAGAAAAATTAGTTTTTATAAATATTATCGTGTTTCAGAAATTAGTGAAAAAAGTGTATATTTAAGGTTTCAAAAAACAATAATTTCTAGCCAAAACATAAAAAGCATTATGAACTACAAAACATTAGTAAAACTAAGCAATATTATTGGGATAATTTCTATTATCTTGTTGGTTTATTGGGTTTTTGTATTTATTTCAATAACGGTCTTTGGATTGAAAAATTTTTCGGGAAAATATTACTGAGACTTTTTATCTGGTGTACTGGGAGTTTTAGCGCTGATGCTGGGTTCTCTCTATTATTAATGTGATGTTTAACCTTACTCGAATAGCCGAAAAACACAATCAAGATGAATTGAGTGTGTCTAAACAGGTTAACAAAAAATGGGACTTCTTTTTGGACTGAGTTTTTCCTTTGATATTTGGACTTCTTTTCGCTGGAGATTATATTACATCCAGAAAAAGAAGAAATGCTGATAACTTCTGCAAAAGAAATCATAGAGAGCAATAAGGAAAAACCGACAAATTACTTCATTATTCCTTTGATAAAAATTGGATTATCAATACTCGCAATATTCTTGATTTATACGAAAATACGGATAAGCATTTTCCATGTTTCGGTAATTGTGTCGGATAGTATTGATAAATCTCAAGTGTTTTTAGGTTTTTAGAGATTACTACGGAGAGAATGATGACCATTCGCCCTGTGAAGAGAGTTTTATTTTAAAAACAACAAAAGTAGAACGCGGAATACCTCAAAAAGGTATTTTATAACCATTCTGATGAAGTGCGATTCAGTGCCAATGATGGTCGGTACGAGCTGTTCTACCCATACATAAAAGACGGAAAAAGAATTGTTCTTTATTTTTCTGAGGTATCAGCCTTATGGGAAAATAGGAAGTTGATAAACAGATAGAAACGATGACAAAAAACCAATAGATGTAAAGTAAATGATAGCAAAAGAGTATATCCCTATTTATGTTGCATTAATAGTTCTTGCGCTTATTTACATAAAGAGGTAAAAAGGATAAAAATGATGATAATCCAATGAGATACAGCAAGGGTCTTTTTGATTCATATATACTAATAATACACTTTTGGTATTAATTATATTATCTATTTTTAAATGACAAATAAAATTCCAGATGTGTGGGCTGAACCATAAATATTTATAATTAATTCAAAGACATTATGCTTTATTGCATTTTTAGAGTATGATGATTAGATAATTATTATTTATATCTGTATAAATGAATTATATTGCATTTTGTAAACTGATAGAACAAAATCAAGAACGGTGGAAAGCGCTGAGAATACGCTCAAGTTATTTTAGAAATTAAAATTAGAAGCTGTCACAAAATTTTGGTTTGCAACAGCTACTTTTTATTTTTGAAATTAATGGCAAAAGCCACCATATCTAATCCGTTTTCAAGGCAAAAAGCAATGTTCTCTTCTCAGTCCCATAATATGTTCATAGCTATAGCCTTTGTCTTCTTCCTCGGTTTCGCCATCAATTAAGTCTTCTATTTCCTCAGGAGTTTTTATCGCACTTTTGATAATAAATCCAGAAAGGGCTTGCAGGTGTTCTTTATCAAGCGAGGCTTATCATAGGGAAATCGTCTATCTCTGGGATGAAAATGGGTGAAAATGGTCAGCAGGGAAGAGTTCAGTATCTATTTCAGTCTTTATATTCCAGTCTTCTCAGTATACAGCTATATGAGTTCTGTTTCGTACCAAAACTTAATTTCCTGATTATAAGGTAATTCTACGCTCAAAAGTAGCACAAATACCGATAAAAGCATAGCCATAGATATACCCTTCTTCATCATACTGATTGCCCATAATAATATCAGTAAGCGCTTTTATGGTCTCATTGTCATCGTCTTCATCAGCGTAGTTTTGGAAAACATCATTGGCTTTTACCTTTTTGCAAAAGAGCTTCATCTTTAGAGCCAAAAACAGCTTTGATTTCAGGAGTTTTACTCCGTAAAGCAAACATATAATATCCCATAAGTAGAATGTTTTTATTGAAAGGGTAAAGATAGTGTTTTTATTTACATTTGTAGGGCATGACTATTTTAAAAATAAAAATTATGGGATTGATTTCAGAAAAATTGAAATTTGATTTTCTTGTCAGATTAAAATTTGATATTAGCGAAAGGGTATGATAAGGCGGAATTAAAACAGCTTATAATGATTTTGCAAGAACACTGAGAACAGATAATTTAAAGGAGAAAAATCTAAAACAGAAAAATTTTTACTCAAAGAATTGAAAAGAATTGATTTCTTTGGATATAGAAAATCAAATAGAATTTGATGAAAAACATAGGGCGTTATGTGAGAAGCTTAAGAAAAGAATGGAATGAGCTCAGTTATGGTCAAATTCAAAAATGGGTAAATATGTCCCTCAAATATTGGCTTCTTTTCGGTGGAGATAAAATAGCAAACATTGAGAAAAATGCTAAATATTTCCACATTTCCGATTGACAGCATCATAAAAAGAAATTGCTTTTTGGAGAAAAAGAAATCAAGCAGATTATAAAAGTTGGAGTAAAATAGAAAATTATAAAGAATATTTCAAATATCAAGAAGTATTCAGAGAAAATAACAAAAAGGTTGAGCCGATTGTAAAAGAGTTTGAGTTGTTTTAATAATAGTAATAATAAACAATAAAAACCAGCAAATTTAAAAACCAGTTTAAATTACATTAAATGAACATAGAGAAAATACAGAATCTATACAGAAAGAGATATTACAACACAAAATAAAGGTGATGGGGAAAGATTGGGTGCAAAACAGATTGGAAGCAAAAGAGCAGGTATATGAAAAAGCACTTGAATTCTTTATCAGAAGAAGAAGCTCACAGACAGGCAGTGGAACAAGCAGAGAAAATCAAAAGACTGAGAGAAGAGAGGAGAATAAAGGGAATTTCATAGAGTATTGCAAGGACAATGGATTGTGGAAAGGAAAAACTGTTTTGGATAGATGTTCAAAAGCAGTTTTGTTTTTGAAATGTGATGCTTTTGGTAGTTCAGATTACAAAATGAGAAACGCCTACTAAGACAGAGCAGAAAAACTTAAAAATCATTGATAATTATTCCTTTTTGTAGTAGTTATTTTAGCGGGATAAATGTAAATTTGCAGAACTCCTATAATAACTAAAATGAAAAAGGAATCTTCGTAGAGAAAAAGGGATTTTCGATGTAGAAAGTCCCTAAAATTCTAACTGAAATCAGAACATTCTTCCCAAAGTAGAGAATGTAAAAAGTTTATAATATTTACGATGTTTTTGGGCTGTCCGAAGGCGATTTTTCCAAAACAGTAGGCAGCGTTTTCGCAGACCCAGTTACGGACATCATTCACACAGAAAAATCCAGCGCAAGAGCAGTATTTCGCTACAGAATTTCTCCTGGGCAGTATGACCAAAGGGCGAGATTCAGCGGAGCAGTGTATTTCGCTGCTTACAAGAACGGACAACGCTGCCGTGCGAAGCGGAAACTTATCGAGATAAAGGGCATTTCTTCGCGGATTTGGATAAGGTTAAAGACCTGCTTATCAACAAAGGTAGAGTAGAGAAAAGGATTTGTCCAAACTAGAAATCCCTGCGCAGGAAAAAGCCAACTCCTGTGATTGTTCATGAAGGTTTTATCGGTTTTAATGAAACTGAACTAGAGCAGTTCTACAAGCAGCACGGCTTTGCTTTTTGGGTTTGATGATTTGCTGTTTATTCAAAATTATTTCCAATCAGAAAAACGAAAATCCTACCGAGACCGAGCTCAAAGTTTTGGACACTTACTGGAGTGACCACTGTCGTCATACCACTTTTGAAACCGAGCTGAAAGACATTCAGTTCAAAGGCGAGTTTAAAAGAAACTTTGGATAAAATTTTCATGATTATTTAGAAAAAGAAAGTTTTTAGGAAGAGAGGCAAAACCGATTTCGCTAATGGATTTGGCAACAGTCTGTGCCAGATATTTCCATAAAACAGGTAAATTAGAAAACCTTGTAGTTTCTGATGAAATCAATGCCTGCACGATAGAAATAGAGAGGCGGAGTTTGATGGGAAAAAGAGCCTTGGTATCTTCTTTTTCAAAAACGAAACGCACAACCACCCTACTGAAATAGAGCCTTTTTGGTGGTGCTTCTACCTGTCTTGCGGTGCTATCCGTGACCGCTTTCTGGGCGTGCTTTCGTATATCAGGCAATGCGTCTGAGCGGCGCGGCGGATGTTCTAGAGCCTGTTTCTGCTACTTTAGGGAAAACTTTCACAGAGAACCATCACAAAGCAGGCAGCGAATGGATATTCTTCTTACGGAAATCAGATAGGCCTTGCCACTACGATGGTCAATGAAATCTATCACGAAGGCTACGGGGGCGAAGAGAATGGGGTAGGTTTCGTGGTAGGTGCAGTTCCTAAAAATTTGGGTAAAACGCGAAAAACCACGAATGGCGATATCGTGATTTTGCTTGGCGGTGCCACAGGGCGAGATGGCGTAGGTGGCGCTACAGGTTCTTCCAAGGAGCAGGACGAAACCTCTATACATACGCTTTCTACCGAAGTTCAGAAAGGGAATGCCGTAGAGGAAAGAAAATCAAAAGACTTTTCCGTAATCCAGAAGTTACGACTTTGATAAAAATCTAATGATTTCGGAGCGGGTGGAGTTTCTGTGGCTATCGGTGAAATTGCTGATTCTTTGGAGATAGATTTGGATATTTTACCTTTGAAATACGAGGGACTAAATGGAACGGAGCTTGCCATTTCGAATCACAGGGCGTATCGCTGTGGTGGTGGATGCCAAGGATAAAGACCAGTTTATCCATTTCTGTAAAGAGAAAACATCAAAGCCGTGGGTGGCATGGGAGTTACTGATTCGGGCAGAATGCAGATGTTCTGGAAAGGTACGAAAATAGTAGATTTGAGCCGAGAATTTCTAAATTCCAACGGCTGTGCAAAATCTCAAAATGCCGAAATTTCTCATCTTCAAAAAGCTTGAAAATCAGACCAGAAATATTTAACGAGAAAACCCTCATCAAGATACTTTCGGATAAAAATACAGCCTCTCAAAAAGGCTTTGCTGGAGATGTTTGACTCTTCAGTCAGTGCGACTACGGTGGCTATGCCTTTGGGCGGAAAACGCAGATTACCGAGATGGAGGGAAGCGTACAGACACTGCCTGTTTTGAATCGCGAAAAATGTGGAAACGGTATCTCTGGCAGCGTGGGGCTTTGATGCCGAAATATCTTCATAAAAACTCCTGATAGGGGCAGCAGATGCTGTGGTGTAGTCCGTGGCGAAAATCGCGCTATGGGCGGCGATTATAGAAAAATCCGATTGAGCTTTCAGGAATGTTTCGAAAAATTAGGTCAAAACCCAGAAAAATGGGGCAAAACCGCTGGCATCGCTCCTTGGGGCTTATGATGCGCAGATGAATTTTGAGCTGGCTGCCATCGGAGGAAAGACTCTATGAGTGGAACTTACCAAAATCTGAATGTACCGCCGTCATCGATATCCTTCGCTTGTGCAGATGGACAGAAAAAGCACATTATTTCGCCAGGTTTAAGCAGGCTGGGAATAATATTTATCATTTTTATCATCAAAAATAAAGAAAATGGACTGCCAGATTATGAAACTCTGAAAGAGGTTTTTGATTTCGTTCATCAGCAGATAGAGGCAGAAACATAGCAATACGTAACTTCC
>BNJT01002161.1_pt1 | contig 33421 bp, 33 predicted proteins | sample 8540491 | NCBI WGS metagenome assembly BNJT01 (sample SAMD00202455, study PRJDB9452) | human saliva metagenome | host: Homo sapiens | reverse complement strand
TATGTATTGCTCGGAGTCTGCGAACTCGGATCGCTTTGCAACATGGACTGCACTGCATGACCTTGCAGATCGTTTGCAGGGAACTGATGGAAGAAAAGCTGCAAAGTTGATGCAGAGCGGCTTTGGCTGGGTTTATGCAAGAAAACCGACCAGTTGCGCAACAGAGATTCCAGAGCAGTTTTTAGACAGACACATTGCATAAAACCCAATCTCAAGGTTTAGAGATTGAAGAATAAAGGTAGAAACCATGAGCAGCATCAACTATCAAAAGGTACATTTATTTGACCCAATGCTTGTAACAGACCTTATCAACAGTTAAGGGTCGCAGTTCACTGGGCTAAATTGTCTAATCAACAAGCGATTCCTTTCAATGGGCTGAAAGAATTTACATTCACTGGATTCTGATGCAGACATCGTGGCAGAAAATGGTACCATGCGGCGGTGCACCTCTAGAACCAGTCACTATTGTGCTGATTAAAAATCGAGTATGGCGCCTGCGTATCGGATGAATTTATTTATGCCTCAGAAGGCTAAAAACTCGACATTTCCTGAAGTCATTCAATGAAGGGTTTGCTAACAAAGTAGCTCGGCATTGATATCATGTCCCTTCCATGGCGTAAAATCCACGTACCAAACAAGAATCCACTGTTATTGGGGATAACTGCTTTGATAAAGCGCTCACCAGACAGTGAATCCTATACAAACAACGATCCAGATACTAATGTCGAAGATGGTTAAAATGGATTCAAGGAGCTGACACATCGATAGTGGTGGCTGGCTATTGATACTGCGACGTGCAAGTGCACCCAGCTAGCATGAAGAACCTCGTTAATGAACGCCTATACCCTGGAATCTGGCATGGTGAGCAAAATCCAGGGGCATTAATGGGTCTACCTGCGATGTGAATACTACAGTTGGTCTTAACAAGTTGGAACCAATAAGGATGTTGCCATTATTGGCGACTTCTACACATGGTTAACATGATATGTTGCTAAATTCCACTCGAAGTCATTCTGATATGGTGATCCAGACAATTCTGGAAAAGACTTGAAAGGTTATAACCAAGTCTCATCTCGTGCAGAAACCCATCTGGATGAATTCTTGGACACAGCAGCTTGCTCTCGTGTTGCAGAAAGGGGTAGCATATGGAATACATCACGTAAAAACAGGAACTACTATCGTTACTGAAAATGCAATTATAGTGGAGGTGATTGCTCTCGACTGAAGAATACAAACCCTTGGACTCATTGACTCAACGCAGCGTTGAAAGAAATCCTGGATGAAAAGGTATCACTTTATGATAACCGAGCTTACAAAAATGAATTGATCTTTGCTGATTGGAACAAGCGGACACCTGTGAAGTTCAGTAGTCGCTTGACTGGGAGGTAGAAATGGACTCGGTAACAGTCGAAGATTTGAAAAATTGTGACGAGCGTTGAAATTGATGAGGAAAACAGTGAGCCGAAGCGCTGTTGGAAGCTGTTTCTCATTCTCTCTGCGTTGAAGCCAAAAAGTTGGCAAAAGATTTAGATGGGTTAGTGGGCTCACTGATCCATCTTTTGCCACGGTAGTAAAAGTCTGTCACAGTGCTGATGTGGTAGCTCGCACGTTGATGGACCTCAACTGACCAGGAGCCTGTGACTCAATCTTGCTGAAAAGAGCCTTTGGGCCACTCAGTGAGTGGCTCGTCTCAGTCCCTGGAGGTGGTCTCTTATCAAGGATCCAGAATTGAGACGTCTGGGTCTTAAAAGCAGATAGAGAGGGTGATTGATATCTGCGGGACGGCTGAAGGGAATTACTGTAACTTTGGTAGAGATATAAGTACGAATCTGGTGAAGAGATGATTTTGGTCATCCCATTTTTGAAGATAAAGAGATTGTGATTGAAAATGTGTTAGTTGCGCTGACATCTACTCAAGATGTTTTGGGAACAAGTTGAGTATTACTGGGAGTCTGACCATACCATTGCCATCTCCGAGGCGACCAAAACATCTGGGAAAATCGGAAGTCAAGTTTTCGGACGGAAATGGCGCAATCATTTGCAAGAAGAGGGATTGGAATCCGATGATTCCTTTGGCTATGCTGAAATAGAAAGGTTATGGTGGAAGCATTTGAGTAATATGAAATTTAAACTTAACGGGCAGGCGGTCGGAGCTTATGTACACGCCAGGAAATGCAAACTATCCTCGAAGAGAGAGGAAAGTGGCTGCAGATGGTGCAGGAGAAGGCTTTGAGCTTAAGATGATCTCCAGGTCAAATGCGCAAGTGGCAAACGATTTAGTACGACGAGATTGGTCAAGAGATGGCGAGAAACAACAAGCACAATATTTTATTGAATGCACTAGGAGGCGCTAAATGATTGAGTTGATTGTATGGAAAGTTTTGAGCAAGGAGCTTCAAGTGCCTTGCCATTTGGAGCACTGAAGACTTGCCAGAGAGCTATGTGGATCATTGAAAAGACAGGGGCTGGTGGAAGGGATTACACTTTATTCACAGCTACTTTGGCTTTCATCAGAGCTTAAGTGCCCTTCTTTTAAGCAAAAGCATGCTGAATTGACAATGAGGTCGTAAAGAAAGTGCGGAAAATCTCATCACGATTGATGAGGTGTGTGCGCGCATCACAACAGTGATTACAACTTCACAGACACAGAGAGACTAAGTAGCTATCGCTAACAAGCGGTATGTATGATATTAACTATTTTTAATGAGGTACTATGGCGCAGGAAGATAGCGTGACAGAAGTATTTAGAATAGCTACAGAAAAGTACAACAGGAGGAAATAAAATGAGTACTGCAACAGCATCAAACGTAACTGCTGCACCTAAAATCGGTGGAGGAAGCGCAACAGCCCCAGCAGGCACAATCTTTGCTCTACAAAACGCAGAAGAACTTAACGTCGCATCGAAAAGCTAGGCTACATGGCACGAAGATGGTTTGACAAATGAAAACTCTCCAGAGTCAGAAGAAGTCAGCGTGGCGGACAAACTGTCTCGCGCGGTCTTCAAACTGAAAAGAAAGGACACCCCAAAGTCACAATTGATTTGGAAAGTCTGAGCATCGAGGTTTTTGAAAGAGACCTATGCTCAGAAAACGTTACTGGAATCCTGAACTGAGATCATTATCAAGGCAAATGGTGGTAAGAGCTACCAGAGCATTGCGTTTGTAATTGAAACGCTGTTGAAAGAGCGTGATATGTTAAACGAATCAGTGTCTTCCTAAAGCTAGCGAAATCGGTGGAAATTCAGCTATAAAGATGGTAGAACGATCGGTTGTGAGTTGACGAATACACAGCATTGCCAGATTCAAACGAAAACACCCACTACTGAATACATCCAAGGAGCGTAATAGATGACGAAGCAGATTGAGTTTCCAAACAATGAATGACAAATTGAGGGCAAAACAGATGGTGGTTTTGCCTTTTCGATTGTACGAGAAGACTAGACAACTACCTTTTGTTGCGCTATATCGGTAAAGTAGATAGGTGACGTGGATGCAAGTTGTATAAAGTTCTTAGACCTTCTTTTGGTCCAGAACAGCCGATTCATTGATTTCTGGTCGAAGAAGATGGAATCCTTCCAAATGAGAACTCTTTTGGAGAAACTCAGAGCGTATTTGCAAACGGTAGAAAAGTTAAAAATAACGATACTGGCGCAGTATAGGATAGACCCAGATGAAGACGCTTTGATATGATGATTAGCGGAAACCCATCAAGCATAGAGGACTACAAACAACTACCACCTATCTAACGGTGGCTGTTTTGCTTACATGGCTTCGAAAGATGTGATTCACGCCATCAAGCAACTCTCTATCGGACTCAGATAGCGCCAGTAGAAAGTGCTTTCGCTGGCAAGTATGGCTGATGGTGACTCATCCAGCTTTGTGGATCTCAGCCGCACAGATGACATAGAAAGGAGCAACGCCAGGACCGACATCTTTGACAGACTTCTTTATCAAGAAAGAAAAAGAAGATAGCAGAGAGCATGAGCCCAAGTCGACTAAGTCCTGAAGCATTACGGGGCCTCATAAGGAAAACAACTATTTTCTGGAAATGGAGGTGAGAGCTAGTGGCAACTCAGCTCGGAAAAGCTTATGTACAGATCATTCCGTCCGCTCAAGGAATTAGCGGAATGATTCAGAAAGAACTTGGTGGCGAAGGTGCCTCAGCAGGGAAAACTCTAGCTGGAGAGTCATTAGGTTCAACTTAGCTGGAACGTTTAGGTACTGCAGCGGCAGGATTGGGAGTCTTTAGCGCTGCATTGAGTGGAAAGCAGCACTTCAACAACCATTGGTGGTAGTTGGAAACCTCTTTAAAAACATCAGCAGGAAAAGTAAGGGCATATGCACACGCATGCACATAAACTACTGGACTTTCTGCAACAAATACATGGAGACCGTGACGGGCTTCTCAGCTAGCTTGCTACAATCTCTTGGTGGAGATACAGACAAAGCGGCAGAAACAGCTAACATGGCCATGGTGGATATGTCGGATAATGCCAATAAGATGACATCCATGGAGAGCATTCAGATGGTATATCAAGGGGTTTGCTAAGCAAAATTATACGATGTTGGATAAATCCTGAAATTGGGTTATGCGGTGGCACAAAAGCAAGAAATGCACTGCTGAAGGACTGCAGAAAAATTGACAGGTGTTGCCATGACCTCACAACTTATCAGGACGTCATAGCGCCATTCACGCCATCCAAGAGAATTTGAACATCACTGGTACAAGGTAGCGAGAGAGGCGGCAAACCACTACATAGGTTCATTTGAATCTAAGGAAATCAGCTGCCTTCAAACGTCACTTTGGTAAAATTATGATTGGCGAAAATGTTACTCCAGCTTTGCAGGCATTGCTGGAAACAACTAGAACATTCCTTTTTAATAACTTCTCCTCAAGGATTGGGAATATCTCTATCTGGCTTGGGAGAAGTTTTGACTCAGGGCCAGATTTTAGCTTATCAACTTTTGGAGACGCTTTTGGAAAGTGCAGGTAGGCGACCAAATCGGTGTAACAGGGATTTTTCCAGACCTTTTTGACAGGATCTCTCGGTCAATGGATAAACAAGGAAATATAGATATCCTTAACACGTTAGGTTCAGCGAAGATGCCGCAACCCAAATTGTTAATATCGGAGAGAATATTATCCGAACAACATTCGAGAATGGATCGATCACTGGGAATGTTACAGGCTTTGTTGGAGATTCTTGCAGGGAGACCTTCTAGGCATTGAAGGTGAGGAGCAAGGCGTACCTCTAGGGATAGCTTTCTTTGAAATTTGACCAGCCATATAAGCGGAGTTTCCAGAATTATTAAAGACATAACACAATTTTTCACGATAATCAACTGCGACTGACTTGTTGAAAACAGCTATCATTGCCCTAGGCTTTGCATTTACAACAATATCGTATCAGTTTATGAAAGATATCGGTGGCATTGGCGGAGCTGAAACAGCAAAATGCGGCAGTAATGACTTTCGCGACAAGTGCAACAGCCATGTTTTCTAATACCAATTGCAGGGTGGACTGCGATTGCAGTTGCCAGGCTCTGAAGCGCGGTTCTTTACCCAAACCGAAACGGGCAGACAACCTTTGTCACGCTTTTTGTAGATTGCCACCAGGTCGTAGGAATTCTGGATTTCTTTGTCGGTACTTGGTCTGGTATCCTGAAGGCGCGCTAACGCTGTGGACTACAGTTGTAACACTCTTTCACTCTGACCTGTGGGCAAGACCAAGAAACTGCATCTACCGCTTTGGACAGCAATCACCACAGCAAATCATAACGGTTGTTCAGCCGTTCATAGATGGATTTAAGGAATATTTGGAACAATATTTCAGATGGTCTTACTCAAATTTGGGAAGGAATTAAGATGTGATTTTTCAAGCGTGCTTTGGGACTTCATCAAATCTATTTTCTGGGTGCTATTCTCATCATCATCGACCTCTGTGACAGGGAACTTCTAATCCAGCTGGGGGCTGATCTTTCTAATCTGGAAGAAGGGATTAAAAATAGTATCTCTACGATTTGGGGAAGGGATTAAAACATACTTTTCTGGAGCCGTGGCGGCCTGCAGGTTATGCCATTGCTATTTTGAAAACTTTTCGTACCACTCTTAGTACAATCTGGAGGGTCGTCCGATGCAGGTAAGGCTATCTCTTGATGGTTTTGGTCTGTGACATTATCTAACATCTGGAACACTATCAAACCCGTACGCAAGCAGTGCTTTGGGAAGGGTTGAACAACTCGTTCTAGGTCTCACTGATGGATTTCTGGTCTCAGCGTGCTCAGCGAGCTTGGCAAAGTATGAAGGCAAGGAGTTAGTGACTCAGTGCAATATGTTACGAGTATTTTTGACGGCATTCAAAACATTGACCCATGGCCAGCAGGCAGAAAAGGCTGTTCTCGATGGATTTCTAGGCGGTTTGGAACCGCTTGGGACTCAGTGACTGATTTCGTCGGAGGTATTGCTGGTTGGACTATGGGACCACAAAGGTCCGATTGAACACGACCGCAAGCCTGATTCCCGCTGGTAAATGCGGATCATGCAAGGCCTGATAGAGGTTGCCGCACCGTTTCCAGAGATGTTAAGAAATCGGTCGTTGGAAATGGCCAAGGGCGAAATCTCAAACGCATTTTCGGAAATGATGATTTTGGCTCTGAGTGGAACAATCGACTATTGCCAGGAATCTCGAAGTCAAGCTTGGCTATGCCAAGTGCCCAAACTCGAGGCAAAAGATAGGTCAAACCGTGTCTGAGATAGCGATTCTGAGAGCAAGTAATGAGAAGATCCTTACTGCTATCCTTGAAAAGCCGCCGATACTTACCTAGACGCTGATAAAATTTCAAATGAGCGCCCACCAACGTCATAGGTGCGATTTACGCTAGGAGGGAAATTTACCGTTTATAAGGATTATCAATGGTTTCATGACATCACATCCCTCGCTCGCGTGGGTGACGGATTTTAGTGTCAGGTGGAGGCAGCTGTCTAGGGTGGTTGGAAGATGCTACCCTACGGAGCCAACGGAAGCTATCAAGGCTAGCTGCCATAGTGAGGAGTTATGAACGGACTTTTCGTCTCTGTATCTAAGTTACTGGATGTTTCTACTATCGTGGAGAAATTTGCCTGAAGGACAACGAGCTAGAGTTTAGCTATACAGCTGGGGTCTGTCTATGCGGGATTTTTATTGGTGCAATCTATAGTCTCATGGATGCATGCCTGGAAGCTAGAGCTTGTTGAATATGCAACCCTTCGCTACTCGTGAAAGATGTTGCTCCTCTTGTCTTTACCGCAAGCGGTAACGTGTCATCAACCCAGGCCTGGTCTATAGCGAGCCTGTGACTCGAGGATTGAGGGAGACGGTGATATCTCCTTGACTATCGGACGGGACAACCATGCACTTGACCATTAGATCGAGCGACCATCGATTGTAGAGCATAAGAAACAGAATATCTACACAACGCAGATGGTGCGGTTCAAAACACTCACGAAAACGTGGACGCTTCTTTGAGTTGAGCAGTCGTGGGACAACGGTCTCGTCTCTACTGGTGCGGTTCGGAAGTCACAGTTCGGGCTGAATTGGAGCGTATATCCTACGATTTATCTTACAGAAGGCAACACGCCTTTAAACGAGCCTCTACAACGATGAAATTGTTCATAGGAGCGAAATAATACCTATCAACTGACCTTTCGATTTCCTACATCGGATCCCCAAGTGGAATTGCTGAAAGCAGGAACCTCTCTTGACTGCAGATGACCAGCATATGAGCAGGATTTTATATTTTGAGGCTGAAAACAGCAAGCGATACATCCAAGTCTATGCTAATCAGGTTATCACGCTTTGTTAACAACTACATCGTCAGCTCACTCGATGCTTTGACGCAACAGTGGCATACAAGCATTGAGCGCATTAGCTGGCAGTATTACCAGGGCCAATCCGTTTTCTTTTCTCGGATATTGACGATAGGCATACGCTTAACATCAAGGACAAAGAAATGCGATGGAGATCTTTGATAAAGATAAGCACTTCTATCCTGGTCAATGGGAGGGAGATATGGTCCAGAATGGCTAACTTACGCTGTTGTTGAAAAATGGAAGCGGTTCAGAAAATGAATTTCGCTTTTTATGTACAAGAAAACTTGTCCAGCTACCATCAGTATAAGACCTCAAATCCAAGTCTTTAAAACCTGCTAACTTTAAAACGACTGTTACAGGGTGAGGGAGAAAATGGTTGACCAGATTATATGAGTGGTGATTGATAGTCCTCTGTTTGGGAACTATAGCCAAAATATACGAAGATGTCGGAAGCCAAACACCAAGATGTGACAGATGAGGCTAGCTTGATTGCACACGGTAAGCAGTATTTTCAGGACAAGTATAAAAGTGCGATATGTTGGAAGATAACTCTTGAATATCAGTCACATGGCCAGGAGTTGCAGTTCGGATGTTTGATGTGGCTGCGGGCATCTCACCATGAATGGTACGATCTGGATGTTCGCAAGAAAAATCACCAACATATACTTTATTCTGCCAATGGCTAAACATCTAAAATCAAATTGTCTCCTGGACGTTCCAGCTCTAGTCTGGCACACGTGCACGGGTGGAATTGTAAACGATGCCGTTTTAAACGAAAAGCCGAAATCTGTGTATAAGATGAAGAACGTTTAAAAGGAAATCGCCAACGCTGACCGCAAAGTTTTGACGCTGAATTTGCTACAAGCGTGAGAAAGCTATCACGGACGCTATTGAGCAGTAAGGCTACAAAGCGAAGAGAATGTAAGCGCTAAGATCCACGAAGAAATGGGAGAAAGAGCGCCCTGAGTTCGTGAAGCGCATCCGTGAGGAACCACAGCGGTGCGACTCTATGCAGGAACTGAGTAAGAAACTAGAAATAGGCTCAAAGGAAACTGCAAGAGTCAACGCTATTTGATTGGTGGTAGACGGAATGCAGTACAATAAGAACCGCTTTTGAACGGTGGCATCGGCTAAGAAAACTCAGTCAGAATGGACGTGGTGGAGTCACTATCAATGGAGAGGGCTGAAACTCCTGGTAAGTTGCACGTCATCAGCTGGCAAGCAACCTGCACGCCCGACAAACAGGATGTGACCGGTGGTGAGCACACACACCTTTTTATGGGTGGACATGTTCATTTGGCGCTCAGCACTCCGTGGCTCATGCACAGTGATTGACAAAAAGACCTGACCCAGAAAGAGGAGCAGGTCTTGCGTGTCATTGCTATGAGTGCCTACTCGTCTGACCTCTCCTGGGACTCCCATCGTAGAATACAGAGCAGTCTGTCGACGATTGACAATCAGACAAAATTCGGATTGAACTCAGCGCCAATCTGTTACATAGACGGTTGACGGACGGACAAATGCACCCAGAGAGGACGGAAGTTGGGAACGAGAGTCCAAACTTTATTTTGATGGAGGAAGAACACGACGGTGAAAACAATCCCAGTAAGGGTACAGCACAAGCGCACGTCAGCACGAGACTGGGCAAAGTAGCAATCATCTCTACTAGATGGCGAGTTAGGATTGAGGAGTGAGGCAGGCAAGGTAAAGGCTGGAAAATGGGACTGACCATTTCTCAGCTCTTCAATATCTATCTACAGGACCAAAAGGCGACCGTGGAGACGTGGCCTGAAAGGGGACCAAGTACGGGCGATCCACGCAGAGCGAGGAGCCCCAAGGGCAACGAGGGGAACAAGGTATTCAAGGTCCACTGGGCTCGGATGCGTGGTTGCGATTTGGAAAGTCTCCAAGCACAGAACAGATTCGCCTCGCGAAACAGGGTCTACAGGAAGCCTCGATATTGCTCGAGATATTCAGAACAGCGAGATGGTCAGCATACACAGATGTCGTTACAGAAAATAGTGTGTCTATATTGAATCTGCACAGCTCCTAAGCAGCACCTCAAGAGTATATACGTCCTATCAGTGGATGAGAATTGGCGATGACAATTTAGATGTAACAGCTGAAAAGCCACATTCTAAAATCAAAAAGGGCGGCAGGTGAGGGAAGTGACGCTACCGAAAATGATCTGCCATTGCACATCAGTTGGCGACTCAGCTTGTCAATCCAACACAAAAGAATCGATTGACGTATGGCCCAACACACACAGGATTAGAGCTGCGTTGATTGTCATAAAAGGAGATAACCCTCAGATAATCCATTCAGAAAACCGCCCTCTGCTGTCTGTTGGAAACTTTTAACAGATTTGGAACTCAGTTGAGGAGCATTATCACGCGGATTCTTCCGATTAGTGGCATTATCAAAATGGGACTACTGCGTGCACTTTTGATAGATATTAGATTTTATACGATGTGACAGTTGTTCCAGATAATGTAAAACCACATTTGAGTGTTGAATCACTCAAGAATTCAGTGCGTACTGCACTTTAGCAGGTCATCCGACATTTCAAAAACTTATATGGACTCTAGATTGATTTTGGTACACACTGAATCGCCTGAAAGAATACAGTGCATATAATCGAAAACGACACTTTATTGACACAATTGTTTAGCAAATAACTGTAGAATAACTTAAATTATCTGTTCTCAAAATGCAACAGCTGTCCAAGCCCTGTTTTCAAATACTACGGTTATCCAAACTCTGCTCCTCAAATGCAATAGAAGGTCCAAACTCTTATTGCTCAATGATGATGCTACAACAATATGCTAAAACGCCTTACACTCACTGTAACGAGCATCTAATAAATGGACCAACACGGGAATCAAAAAGTTTATTCCGGTGTAATATTTCCACTTCTCCAAAAATGATCAGATGGTGAAATGCAGGAGGCTATCTGTATCAAGTGGATACGATGAGTTGTCCATCCTGGATGACATCATGAAATGGTACCAAAGTGCCAGTTATATTATGAATCAAAAATTAACACGAACAATCTAATTCAGACGCTCTCCAGGCGGACAAATGTGAGACAGTATCTGGTGGCGCGCGCTTCATCTATGAGACGATGGACACTGAAAGAAATAGGGGCTAACACACGGACATTAACATATCAAATGCCCGTTCGCCCTTGAGCATAACGGACGGTATTACAAGGCATTTCAGCCACGGACACGAGATGTAACCTGTTGAAACTGCACCACATGGGCTGTGTGGGTGACACAGTGCTGACGGATATTCAGCTGGAGCAGGGGACTTTCCACCAGCTTCGTGGAGCCTACTGTCATAAGTACAACGTACCTTGTCAGGTCTCTTCGTGACATGCGCTCAATAGAGTTGGAACGAGAGACCCGAACAGCACTCTGGGGCAAAACAGCAGAATAACAAAGGGCGCTGACTCGTTCTTTGATGAGCAAGAGTGCCAATCGCTCAGACTAAAGAAATCAGGCAGGAAGCGCGAGACGCCGCTATCAGTGCGAGGGTCAAGTGACATCAGGTGTGACTATCGGTTCTACTACCTAACTGGTGAGCAGTTAGCATTCATCATTTCCGGCAAGTCCGAGGGCTGACATCATTGTCTGAAAGTCAGAGTAAAAACGACATGATTGTGGATGGCTCTGTTATACTAAATGTAGCTTGCATTCGTTACTGCAGAATCATATCCAGTTGGTGCGATCAGCAGGAGATAAATCAATGTAGATGATGCCCTGATTCGAACTCGACCGCCAGGATGCCTTGATTGACAAGCTGACATCTAAACGCATATTTATGATCAAAAATTGAATCAGCTCATTACTAGCTCAATCTGTTTTTAGAGGGCCATATGGAGATCGCGGATTTGCACTTAGGAACGCACTGATTCAGGTTCTGGTCGTTGGTTTACCGGTCGGAATCACTCTCGGCTTGAATGGGAGACTGGCGTGGCAGCGGACGTACAGCACTTTGGGTAAATTGGGGATTCGATTGGAGCGAACTGGATACTGTGCATGGTTCAGAAAATAATGGCAGTATGTATTGTTATAAGACTGTTGAATTTTTGGAGAACACCTGTTGTTCTACGGTGACTTGAAAGTAATAGGAAGAATTTTTATATGATGGTGGTATCGATATATTCAAGTGAGTACGAAAAGATAGGACGCAGTAGCAAGGATTATTTCTATTTGAAAAAGTTAGTGTCTGAGACTGGTCTCGCTTGAATGATGCATCTGACCGACGATACAAGGAAAATATCAAAGATAGTGAAGTATCTGCCTGAAACAATCAATAAACTCTAAAACGTACAGTTATCGTAAAAACCATCGAGTGAGAAATTGAAGATATAGTCGTAGCATCATGGCGCAAGATGTCGAAAAATATGCATCTGACGCTGTGAAACACCAGATGGATCTATACGATACCTCTTGCTTTTTGTTCTTACTTAATCAAGGCCATCCAAGAATTAAATCATAGAAAAATGGAGAACATACATGGATAAATCTCACACAATCGACAAGCTTAGTAGTTGAGTCAGCTGTCAACCGCTTTGGCTTGAAGGTGAATTGAATCGTGCACATTTAGAGGCACGTTATACGCTGACTCTGGCTGAATTACAGGCTTTAAAATCGGTGTTGGAATACGACCCAGCCTCTTAAAGAGTTATTATTTCTGAAGAAACGCGCTAAAATGAAAGGAACGTAACGCCGACTTACATAAATTAACAGGAAGCCTGATTTTAGTAAAAGGGGAAAAGAAATGTCACAAATCGTAACGTCGATTGAGAAAGCAAGAAACTGGTCGCTACAGTTAAGTGAGCGCGTTGAATGACCACTGCGCACACACAAATGAATGATAAATGTAAAGAAGTGTTGATTCAAGCAGTTTTAGATTTTAGCTAGAACGGAACCTGATCCGACAATGCCATCGTGACTCTGCTCAAGCTGAAATTAGAGCAGACTTTGGCTAAAGTTCGGAACAGGCTGAGCAGAAAGTAGCCCAAGCTCAAGCAAATCTCGAACAGACTAAAGAAAAATTGACGCAAGCAGAAGGAAGCAAAATGATCTTAGAAGCAATTTCAGAACCGCAATGGAATAAAGTGGTTCGGAGGATGGCTCAAGATTCTCATCAAGTGGGTGAAAAGTCTCTTATGGCACGACGCACAAAAGAAATGGCCGAGTTATTCCCCTTGGCATGAAGTCGGCAAAGCTTTACGAACCTGGTGCAATCTTTGCGGTATGAAGACCCAAGACGCCACGCTGCAATCAACGGGAAGGTAAACGTATCTCGATTCAAAGTCAAACTCGCGTTTGCTTTACTGGCGGAGAAACTCTGCCAACTTGAAGGAACATCTTACCAAAATGGCGCATTAATAGCACCTTTGAGTTTAACGCACCAAAAGCCATCAACGAAACAGTAGAGGTGCTTTATGGACGTCTCACAACACGGTTGAGCACTTTCTTCATGCGACGCATACCAGTAGCTTCCACCGATTCGCTATCGCTGTATTCAGCTACAAATTGCCGAAAAATCAGTGAACTGACAGACCAAACTTGAGTCAGAGTTAAGTGAAGTCAAGAAACAAATCAAAGATGTCCAAGAAACTCAGCATGCGACAGCAACACCAAAATCGGCGAAGCAGGCAAGTCAAAACTGCACGATGGAAGCGTTTCACCTCGTCACGAGATGAGGATGCGCCTAGGATCGTGATATCTGCAGTGCTCATTCAGTCGGCTTCACCACCAAGGACGAGTTCCATGTAGTGAAAACATGCACAATAGCTACATAGCTCTGGTGGCAATGCCATACTGACCACTCTGTACAACAATTTTGAATCGTTGCAAAATCAGAGACGACATCTGCAGTTGAAGATGAGAAAGCGCGCGCGGTAATGCGCTCGGGAAAGGAAAAACACATGACACAATTCTAATGAATTTATTATCGCTTTTATGACAGGCTTTAGCAGTAGCAATAGGTAGTATCAGAAAGCAGTAAAAGAGTATCTTTTACGCAAAGGTGGAGAAAAGCCATCGCTGAAACTCCTAGCTATAAAATGCGGTTCATGCTGTGAGCAGGTGGCTCAAGAGACAGGTTCGTCATAAGGTGATGAAAAGCTTTGAGCAAGTCTCGTGATAAAGTCCGTGCTGAGCTACAAAATACAACATCAGCATGACTGATGTAAGGACTTGACACCTTTGTGGAGTCAATGCTGAAAAGCAGATGAGAATGGACGGGCGAAGGAGGCATGTCCACAGCACAAGCAAATGATTCTAATTTTTCATCGATAAAAGCCAACGCTGGCGATGGAGCGGACCAGGACCATGCATTCGATGCAATGCGTGATGTTCCGTGCTACGCTTTTATTGGTACGGCGTGACCCTTTTGGGGCACCGCTTATGACTTGCTTGAGTCAGCACGTTCACAAGGCCTGAAAGTCGCATGACGCTGACCATCCAAAGGCAGGTTGGTTCTCTCGTGAAATCATATGTGGCTGGCGACGGTGTCAATTACGGCTATACAGGTCTTGTCTATGAAGACTCAGACGGTTCTACCATCAAGACGATTGAACAGAATATCGATGGCAACTCGGACTCACCGGAAGTGGGGCGCCTTGTCGCTGAACGAGCGTTCTGTAAGTGAAATCGTTGGGTATATCGTACCGCCTCGAAGAGGCTGGAAACTGGCTGGCAACAAAACCAGTACGGCTGGTGGTGGGTTCGTGAAGACGGCCCATATCCAACTAACAAAATGGGAGAAATCAACGATGTTTGGTACTATTTCGATGAAAAAGGCTTCATGAAGCGTAGTACCTGGTTGAACTACAAGGACGCTTTGGTACTGGTTCACGGATTCAGGCTCTATGGCCACTGGCTGGCCTCGTATCAATAACGCTTGGTATTACTTTGATGAAGACGGTAAGATGGTAACTGGTTGGATTAAACATAAGCTGACTTGGTATTACCTAGACCGTAAAAACGGTAACATGGTATCAAACGCCTTCGTCCAATCCGCAGACAAGACAGGCTGGTACTACATCAAACCAGACGGAACAATGGCAGACAAGCCAGAGTTCACAGTAGAGCCAGACGGGCTCATTACTACGAAATAATTTTAAAAAATAGAATGAAAGGAAAACTTTTCTAAAATGTTTATCTACCGCAGGCAGTAGCTTGCGGTTTTTTGTTGCTTAAAATAGAAAAAAACAGTGATGGTGCTCACTGTTTTTCTTGTAGTGTATGGGCGTAAGAAGTCATGCTGATAGCGTGTTTTAAACGCATGTTCATAATATCTGACACACCGTTTTTATATTTGTCCACAGCCTGAATAGACATGCCACAGTTTTTGCTAATAGCATAGGCTGTGGCGTTGTCTAAAAGCCAGCGGATAGCTTCAATATCTACTGACATATATTACCTCGTAAAATACCAAACTGCAAATAGGAGTAGAAGAAGTCCAATAATAAATTCAACTTTTTCACGCTTGGTAGTTTTTCTAATTTTTAGATTTACTTTCATTATTTTTCCTGTTATAATTTAAGTACACCCCCGAAGGGGTGGATAGTGATTTCTCACTATCCAAATTCGATGTGCCATTCAAAGCTGATTATAAATAAGTTTATTTTGATGACTAGCTTATTTGTTTTTGCCTTGAGTGGCTTCTTTTTGAACTTAAACATTTCATGTTCCTTTCTACTAGTTTCCTTGTCTAAGGTTTCCTCCTTAACCTTATGTATCTATTATACAACTTTAGTTGTATAAAGTCAATGGTTTTGATAAAGTTTTTTTATTTTTTTCAAAAAAATAGACCTTGTCCAGAGGTCGGGGAGTTGGAGGGGACACCCTCCAAGAGTGTTGATTTAATAAGATTTTATTTTACCTTTTTCATAATAATCTCCCTATAAAGTCACCGCATTCGGTGGCTTTTTTTGGTACGACGGGCATGTCGTATATCTGAGGTGTAAGTCCTCGGTGGGCACCTGCTACCGGTGAACCCAATAGCGATTCCCAAGCCTGACTATCGTGAGGTAGCGGGGAGAGGAAGGGATAGCGAAATCGTGGCTCTACGAACAGGAACGTGATAGTAAGGCGTATATAGCGGATAAGGGGGCCTCAAACTCTAAAGTCCAAAAAGGTAGTCGTAACCTATATGCGTAAATCACGAGAGTAAACGAGGAAAGATGTACGACTTATCCCGTGAGGTCTCATGAGCGCTGAAAGCGTAGTAACAACGAATCATGAGAAGTTAGCCGAACCCATAGTAGTGAGGAAACTTCTGTAATGGAAGTGGAGCGAAGGGGTGAATACTCAAACAGTCTGGGGATAGACTGTTTGAGGTCTGTCGCTAGAAAGAGAAAACGACAGATTGAAGTAATCCTACTTCACTTGTGTCTGTAAAGAACGGTCTGATAGAACTGGACTCCATCACGTATTGACTAGATGAAGGTTCACCAATATAAGATGTCCCTCAGGCACCAAAACAAGAAAGGAATACGCACATGTCAAAATTGCTAGATAAGATACTATCACGCGAAAATATGCTTGAAGCTTACAATCAAGTAAAATCCAATAAGGGCTCAGCTGGGGTTGATGGAATTACTATAGAAGAAATGGATAATTATCTCAGACAAAACTGGCGCCTGACTAAGGAACTGATAAAACAGAGAAAATATAAGCCTCAACCAGTTCTTAGAGTTGAGATTCCTAAACCAAACGGAGGCATCCGTCAACTAGGAATTCCAACAGTTATGGATAGAATGATCCAACAGGCCATTGTTCAAGTCATTAGCCCTATTTGTGAACCCCATTTCTCAGATACTAGCTATGGATTCAGACCAAATAGGTCGTGTGAAAAAGCCATCATGAAGCTCTTAGAGTACTTAAATGACGGCTATGAGTGGATAGTGGATATAGACCTAGAGAAATTTTTCGATACGGTTCCTCAAGATAGATTGATGTCCTTAGTACATAACATTATCGAAGACGGAGATACGGAATCCTTGATTCGTAAGTATCTTCATTCAGGTGTTATCATTAATGGTCAACGTCATAAAACGCTAGTTGGCACGCCACAGGGAGGAAATTTATCTCCCTCTCTTATCCAATGTCATGCTTAATGAATTGGACAAGGAATTAGAAAAGAGAGGACTTCGATTTGTGCGCTACGCAGATGATTGTGTGATTACGGTCGGAAGCGAGGCTGCCGCTAAGCGTGTGATGTATTCAGTCAGTCGTTTTATTGAGAAACGGCTAGGTTTGAAAGTAAACATGACCAAGACTAAGATTACCAGACCAAGAGAGTTGAAATATCTAGGTTTTGGGTTCTGGAAATCATCATCTGGTTGGAAAAGTCGTCCCCATCAAGATAGTGTTCGGAGATTTAAGCTTAAATTGAAGAAGCTAACACAGAGGAAATGGAGTATAGACTTAACAAGACGTATTGAGCAACTGAATTTGTCTATTCGAGGATGGATAAACTATTTCTCGCTGGGAAATATGAAGCGCATAGTCGCTAGCATAGATGAGCGCTTGCGTACTCGCCTACGAGTCATTATCTGGAAGCAATGGAAGAAGAAATCTAGACGGCTATGGGGATTGCTTAAGTTAGGAGTTCCTAAATGGATAGCAGATAAGGTATCTGGCTGGGGTGACCACTATCAATTAGTAGCTCAGAAGTCGGTACTTAAACGTGCTATATCAAAACCAGTCCTCGAAAAACGTGGACTGGTTTCGTGTTTGGATTATTACCTTGAACGACATGCGTTAAAAGTTAGTTGAACCGCCGTATGCCGAACGGCACGTACGGTGGTGTGGTGTGAGAGGGGCTAGAGATTATCCCCTACTCGATTGTTGGGATTCATGATATAATAATAAAATCGATAAGTAGGAAAAGAGAAATTGATGAATTATACAGTTGAAGAAAGAAGTCTTTATGAGGGAAGCTTTGAGAGAGGCTGAGATTGCTCTTGAACACGATGAAATTCCAATTGGTTGTGTGATTGTCAAGGACGGAGAAATCATTGGCCGTGGGCATAATGCGCGTGAGGAATTGCAGCGAGCGGTTATGCATGCGGAGATTATGGCTATAGAGAATGCGAACCTGAGTGAAGAGAGCTGGCGCTTGCTGGATTGCACGCTTTTTGTGACCATTGAGCCTTGTGTCATGTGTAGTGGGGCGATTGGGCTTGCCCGTATTCCAAACGTGGTCTATGGGGCTAAAAACCAGAAATTTGGCGCTGCTGGGAGTTTGTATGATATCTTGACAGATGAGCGTCTCAATCATCGTGTGGAGGTTGAAACGGGAATTTTGGAAGATGAATGCGCAGCTATTATGCAGGACTTTTTTAGAAATAGACGGAAAAAATAATTTTGCTTTTAAAATGAATAGGAATGTGATATAATAAATAGTGGAGCAACAGTTCTGCGTGAAGCGGGTCAGGGGAGGAATCCAGCAGCCCTAAGCGATTTGAACTGTTGTGTGCTCTTTTTTTCGTGCTTTTTTCGAATAAATAAGATAGAATAATCTAGAATAAATGATAATAGAAAAGAGAAGATGATGGAAATTCGTGGTTTTGAATTGGTTTCGACTTTTACAGATAAAAATTTATTGCCCAAGCGTGAGACAGCGCATGCGGCTGGTTACGACTTAAAGGTTGCTGTGCGCACAGTTATAGCTCCAGGAGAGATTGTATTAGTTCCGACAGGGGTTAAGGCTTATATGCAGCCGACTGAGGTCCTCTACCTCTATGATCGTTCTTCAAACCCTCGTAAGAAGGGGTTGGTTTTAATTAATTCAGTTGGCGTTATTGATGGGGACTATTATGGAAATCCTGGGAATGAAGGGCATATTTTTGCTCAGATGAAGAATATCACAGACCAAGAGGTTGTTCTTGAAGTTGGAGAACGTGTTGTCCAGGCTGTCTTTGCTCCTTTCTTAATTGCAGATGGAGATGCGGCTGATGGCGTTCGAACTGGTGGATTTGGATCGACCGGGCACTAGAATGAAGATTATCTTTGTACGTCACGGGGAGCCAGATTACCGTGAGTTAGAGGAGCGTTCTTATACGGGATTTGGGATAGATTTGGCACCCTTGTCTGAGAAGGGACGGCAGCAAGCTCAGGAACTGAGCAAAGATCCTTTCCTCTCTTCAGCAGAAATAATCGTATCTTCTGCAGTCACAAGAGCTTTAGAAACGGCTTCTTATGCGGTTTGTGCTACGGGTCTTCCTTTAAGAGTAGAGCCTTTATTACATGAATGGCAGGTCTATGAAAGTGGCACAGATAATTTTGAAAAAGCTCGTACTATGTTTCTAGAAAATAAGGGGGAGTTACTTCCCAATAGTCCTATTCAGTATGAGACAGCTGCGGAGATGAAGTCTCGTTTTCTAGAATGCATGGCTAAATATCGAGATTATCAGACCGTGATAGTGGTGACCCACAACATGCTCATGCGCCAGTTTGTGCCAAATGAGAAGATTGATTGTTGCCAAGTGATTGAGTGTGAGTTAGAGATATAGAAAGAGGTTTATCATCGCAAAGAAAAAAGCGACATTTGTATGTCAAAATTGTGGGTATAATTCCCCTAAATATCTTGGGCGTTGTCCAAACTGTGGGTCTTGGTCTTCCTTTGTAGAAGAGGTTGAGGTTGCCGAGGTAAAGAATGCGCGTGTGTCCTTGACAGGTGAGAAAAGCAAGCCCATGAAACTGGCTGATGTGACTTCCATCAACGTTAATCGAACCAAGACGGAGATGGAGGAATTCAACCGTGTACTTGGAGGCGGAGTGGTACCAGGAAGTCTCGTCCTTATCGGTGGGGATCCTGGTATTGGGAAATCAACCCTTCTTCTACAAGTTTCAACCCAGCTGTCTCAAGTGGGAACTGCTCTCTATGTCAGTGGGGAGGAGTCTGCCCAGCAGATTAAACTGCGAGCAGAGCGCTTGGGAGATATTGATAGCGAGTTTTATCTCTATGCAGAGACTAATATGCAGAGTGTTCGAGCTGAGATAGAGCGGATCCAACCAGACTTTCTCATTATTGATTCCATCCAGACCATCATGTCTCCTGAGATTTCAGGGGTGCAGGGGTCTGTTTCTCAAGTGCGTGAGGTGACAGCTGAACTGATGCAGCTGGCCAAAACCAATAACATTGCCATCTTTATCGTAGGGCATGTGACCAAGGAAGGAACCTTGGCCGGTCCTCGTATGTTGGAGCACATGGTAGATACGGTACTTTACTTTGAAGGGGAACGCCACCATACCTTTCGTATTTTGAGAGCGGTCAAAAACCGTTTTGGTTCCACTAATGAGATTGGGATTTTTGAGATGCAGTCGGGCGGATTGGTTGAGGTTCTCAATCCGAGTCAAGTTTTCCTAGAGGAGCGTCTGGATGGAGCGACTGGTTCGTCAATCGTTGTGACCATGGAAGGGACGCGTCCGATTTTGGCGGAGGTTCAGGCTTTGGTGACACCGACCATGTTTGGAAATGCTAAGCGTACGACGACAGGACTTGATTTTAATCGTGCTAGTCTGATTATGGCTGTTTTGGAAAAGAGGGCAGGTCTTCTCTTGCAAAATCAGGACGCCTATCTTAAATCTGCTGGCGGTGTCAAATTGGATGAACCTGCCATTGACTTGGCCGTTGCAGTTGCCATTGCTTCGAGCTATAAAGACAAGCCAACTAATCCTCAGGAATGTTTTGTTGGAGAGCTTGGTTTGACGGGAGAAATTCGGCGCGTGAATCGTATCGAGCAACGCATCAATGAAGCTGCTAAACTGGGCTTTACTAAGATTTATGTACCGAAAAATTCTTTGACAGGAATCACTCCGCCCAAGGAAATTCAGGTCATTGGTGTGACTACCATTCAGGAGGTTTTGAAAAAGGTCTTTGCATAATCCGTGACAAATCCTCTTAAAAATGATAAGATAGGAGAAATATTTGACCATCAAATTTTCGAGGAGGGAATCATGTCGTATTTTGAACAGTTTATGCAAGCCAATCAGGCTTATGTTGCCCTACATGGGCAGTTAAATCTGCCACTTAAACCCAAAACTAGAGTAGCCATTGTGACCTGTATGGACTCACGTCTGCACGTTGCGCAAGCTCTGGGCTTGGCACTTGGGGATGCTCACATCTTGCGGAATGCAGGTGGTCGAGTGACTGAGGACATGATTCGTTCGCTGGTGATTTCCCAGCAACAGATGGGGACAAGAGAGATTGTGGTGCTGCACCATACAGACTGTGGTGCTCAGACTTTTGAAAATGGTCCTTTTCAGGAGTATTTGAAAGAGGAACTGGGTGTCGACGTGTCAGACCAGGACTTTTTGCCCTTCCAAGATATAGAGGAGAGTGTGCGTGAGGACATGCAAGCCCTTATCGAGTCTCCTCTAATACCAGATGATGTCATTATCTCTGGTGCCATTTACGATGTGGATACAGGAAGTATGACAGTCGTAGAATTATAAATACTTTATTTAGAAAGAAAGTGTATGAAGAAAAACAGTATTTTATTTATTTTTATTTTATTGCTCTGTATTGGTTTACAGTATGAAACCATCTACTATACGGACGGTTCGATGTCAGGTGCGGAATATGGACTAATGGGAGTTTCTATCTTTCTAGCTCTCTTTTACATGATTCCGGCTCTTTATTTCCTTTTCCGTATTGGGAAAAAATGGGAATTGCCAAAGAATGCCCTGATTTTGTCTTTATTGGGTGGGATGTTCTTTTCAGGCTGGTTATCTAGCTTTGCGAATACCTATATCCATGATTTACTAGGTGTTCTTTTCCCAGATAGTGCATTTTTAAATGCCTTTGAAAGTGCTATTGTGGCTCCTTTGGTAGAAGAACCCTTGAAATTGTTGCCACTTATCTTTGTTTTAGCTTTGATTCCTGTACGAAAATTAAAATCTTTGTTTTTACTAGGGATTGCTTCTGGTTTGGGATTCCAAATGATTGAGGATATTGGTTATATTCGTACGGATTTGCCAGAGGGATTTGACTTTACCATTTCGAGAATTTTAGAGCGCATCATCTCAGGAATTGCCTCTCACTGGACTTTTTCAGGTCTGGCTGTAGTGGGTTTTTACTTACTTTACAGAGCCTATAAAGGACAGAAGGTTGGAAAGAAACAGGGGATTATCTTCCTAAGTTTAGCCTTAGGAACTCACTTCTTGTTTAACTCTCCTTTTGTAGAATTAGAGACAGAGTTGCCACTAGCGATTCCAGTAGTTACAGCCATTACTCTCTATGGTTTTTATCAGGCTTATCGCTTTGTTGAGAAGCACAATGAGTTGATGAACTAGAATATTTTTCAAAAGAATGATGCAAGGGCACAAATATGGTGCCCTTCTTTTATTTTTGATTGAAAAATAGTGTAAAAAGCGCTACAATGGTAGATGGAAAATCTTGTGAAAAGCACAAGCGATACATATATACCGGAGGAAATCATGTCTTTTTCTGATTTAAAGCTGTTTGCCCTTTCTTCTAATAAAGAATTGGCAGAACGTGTGGCGCAGGAGATTGGGATAGAGTTGGGGAAATCAAGTGTTCGCCAATTTTCAGATGGAGAGATTCAGGTCAACATCGAAGAATCAATCCGTGGGAAACACGTCTTTATCTTACAATCAACTAGTTCACCTGTAAATGACAATCTGCTTGAAATTTTGATTATGGTAGATGCTTTGAAGCGTGCGAGTGCAGAATCTGTCAATGTTGTCATGCCTTACTATGGGTATGCACGTCAGGATAGAAAGGCGAGAGCGCGTGAGCCAATCACTTCAAAACTTGTCGCAAATATGCTTGAAGTAGCTGGAGTAGATCGCTTATTGACAATCGACTTGCATGCTGCGCAGATTCAAGGATTCTTTGATATTCCTGTGGATCACTTGATGGGAGCTCCTCTGATTGCGGATTATTTTGAGCGTCGCGGTATGGTTGGTTCTGACTATGTGGTTGTCAGCCCAGACCATGGAGGTGTGACTCGTGCTCGTAAATTGGCAGAATTTTTGAAAACATCTATCGCTATCATTGACAAACGTCGTAGCGTTGATAAGATGAATACCAGTGAAGTTATGAACATCATCGGTAAGGTTGAAGGCAAGACTTGTATCTTGATTGATGATATGATTGATACTGCTGGAACGATTTGTCATGCGGCAGATGCCCTTGCGGAAGCTGGTGCTGTTGAAGTCTATGCGAGCTGTACGCACCCAGTTCTTTCTGGTCCTGCTATGGACAATATCCAAAAATCAGCTATCAAGAAATTGGTTGTTTTGGATACTATCTATCTCCCAGAAGAGCGTTTGATCGATAAGATTGAGCAAATTTCAATCGCTCATCTCCTAGGGGATGCTATTGTACGTATCCATGAAAAACGCCCACTTTCTCCACTTTTCAGTATTGAGAAAAAGATTTAATGACCAAGCCTGAGATAATTCTCAGGTTTTTTTCGTCTCTTTTCCGAATAAATAGATAGAGCTAGTGAATCTAGTAAACCTAGATTTAAAAATGTGCTATAATGAAAGGAGAAGAAATATGACTGTGCGTCATCCGGGCATCAGCCCGACCAACGATTTGGTTGCTAAAAAAATCTTTAGCAATCCAGAAATCACTTGTCAATTTATTCGCGATATGCTGGACTTGCCAGCAAAAAATGTGACGATTTTGGAGGGGAGCAATATTCATGTCTTACCTTCCATGCCGTACTCGGCACAGGATTTCTATACAAGTATAGATGTCTTAGCTGAACTAGATAATGGAACTCAAGTAATTATTGAAATTCAAGTTCATCATCAGAATTTTTTCATCAATCGCCTATGGGCTTATTTGTGTAGTCAGGTCAATCAAAACCTAGAAAAAATTCGCCAGCAAGAGGGCAATACTCATCAGAGTTACAAACACATCGCACCAGTATATGCTATCGCTATCGTGGATAGCAATTACTTCTCAGATGATTTGGCCTTCCACAGTTTTAGTATGCGAGAGGACACGACAGGTGAGGCTTTAACCATCACTAACAATGGACAAGAAAACCATCTAGTCAAGATGGCGTTCTTGGAACTAAAAAAATACAGAGAAACCAGCAAAGACGAGGTTCGTAAACCGTGGTTGGAGTTTTTTGGGAACAAGCCCTTTACTCAGCGCCCCGAGCGAGCTATCAGCCAGGCAGACCAACTGCTAGACTACAAGAGCTGGTCCGAGGAGGACAGGAAAATGTTTAGTCAACTACGTATGCGTGAAGAACAAGCCTTGTTAGCACAGGACTATGCTTTGGAACAAGCTGAGGAGAAAGGTTTAGAGCGTGGACGAGCAGAGGGAATTGAACAAGGTTTAGAACAGGGACTGGAGCGTGGAAAAGTTGAAGGAAGTTTGTCTATGTTACTAAATCTAGTCTGTCAAGGTCTTCTAACACCTGAAGTTGCGAGTGAACAATTGGGCATGACTGTCGCTGAGTTTGAGGCGTTGTTGTAAGACCATCACCAATAATGGACAAGAACACCATCTGGTCAAGATGGCATTCTTGGAATTAAAAAAATACAGAGAAACCAGCAAAGACAAGGTTCGCAAGCCGTGGTTGGAGTTTTTCGGGAACAAACCTTTTACCCAGCAACCCGAGCGAGCCATCAGCCAGGCAGACCAACTGCTGGACTACAAGAGCTGGTCCGAGGAGGACAGGAAAATGTTTAGTCAACTACGTATGCGCGAAGAACAAGCCTTGTTAGCACATAACTATGCCTTGGAAACAGCTAGGGCAGAAGGTATTGAACAAGGCTTAGAGCGTGGGAAAGTTGAAGGATAAATCTTTATCTTTCTAGATTTAGTACGCCAACATGTTTTAACTTCAGAATTTGCGAGTGAATAATTAGACACAAATTGAAAAAATATCAAGTTTACTTGACTTTTTTTATAGAATGGTATAGTATTTAGATACAAGCACTCCTTTTGCTCCCTGTTTCATAGCAACTGGAGTCATTTTTTTATAAATTTAGAAGGTTAATGATGTACACAACTGATAATAGTATTTCTTTGTCAAGAGATTTAAAGAGAGAAATGAAAGTATTTTTACCTCTTAAAGATTTGGTAAGTTATCTTTCAGATAAGCTAGATATGTCACCTGAAGAGGAACTAGATTCCAAAAACTTTTTACGTTGTCATAATTACTATTCGTTTTCGGCGTTTATTAAACAGGTTCCAGATAATCTTCATAAAGGAAAATTTCAAGCAGCGATTTCATTGTATGAATTTAATGATTGGTTGTCGCAGTTTCTGTTTATATTTTCTGGTAGATTAGAACAGTTTATAAAATCAACTTTTATTGAATCGCTTTGCCAGCAATATAATGGAAAATATCAAAAAAAGGTGAGTGTTACTTGGATGAAACTATTTATGAAAAACTTTGAATTATATAACGAATTTATTTCAATTATAGAAAAACATTTATCAGAGAATCAAAGTCTTTCAATACAGCATCATATCAAAAATAAAGGTTCGAAATTCCCAATTTGGGTGCTTTTTCAAGAGATGACTTTTGGGGAAACAACTCGTTTTATAAGTGCACTAAAAAAAGAATACCGAGAGTATTGGATAGATACTACATTTTTATCAACTGGTGTGGTAAATTCTAAAATTCATGGAGAAGAAATCCAAAGTAAGTTATTTGGCTGGGTTTCAGCTACATGGTATATAAGAAATAGGACAGCACATCATTTAAGACTATATGGTCAAAATTTTACAATAGCAAGTCCAAGTTTCTTTTCAGCTGATTTGCGTCAAATAAACAAGAATGCAGAGACTAAAAAGAAAAAGACGCATAATAACGATTTATTTGCTTATCTTCTAGCTATGAAAAATCTTATACAACATCATTCACATTCTTTTGTTCAAGATTGGAACGATTTTTTAATGACTTTAGAGGAACAGTTGATGGAAAAGTCAAATATCATATTATCTAGTAAGATTGGTTTGCCAAGCAATTGGAAAGATATATTGTGGATTGGTTGAACTAAGGAATGATTTTTTGTTCAAGCTATTATTCAGAGTATCTTTGACAATTCAGATGAAAAACCAAACATTAAAAAGTTGATTACCAAGATAATAAAGGATTAGGTGTAGTATTTGGGAATCGCTATAGCGGGCGATGTAACACCTGAATAAGCTGAGAAAATCAGAATCATCAAGGAACACGATGATGTTCTTACCATCTGTAAAGAAGATTTGGAAACTCAGTCAAGAATATCAAGAACAGGTCAAGATGATTCAAATCGTTCCTAGATTCAGGGTGCTTTAATTTTAAAAATTAGGTGTCAAAACCTCTTTTAATACAGACAAAATTAAGAATAGACAATAATTTTAATAACTTTTATTTTTTTCATCTCTTTTTCGAATAAATAGATAGTAGCGATGAATCTAGTGAGATTAGATTTAAAAATGTGCTATAATGAAAGGAGAAGAAATATGACTGTACGTCATCCGGGCATTAGCCCGACCAATGATTTGGTTGCTAAGAAGATTTTTAGCAATCCCGAAATCACTTGTCAATTTATCCGCGATATGTTGGACTTACCAGCAAAAAATGTAACCATTTTGGAGGGGAGTAACATTCACGTCTTGCCTTCCCTGCCGTACTCGGCGCAGGATTTCTATACTAGTATTGATGTCTTGGCAGAGTTGGATAATGGAACGCAAGTAATTATTGAAATCCAAGTTCATCATCAGAATTTTTTCATCAATCGCCTGTGGGCTTACCTGTGCAGTCAGGTAAATCAAAACCTTGAAAAAATTCGCCAACGAGAAGGTGATACCCATCAGAGCTACAAACACATCGCACCAGTATACGCTATCGCAATTGTCGATAGCAATTACTTCTCGGATGACTTGGCTTTTCACAGTTTTAGCATGCGCGAGGATACGACAGGTGAGGTTTTAACCATCACCAATAATGGACAAGAAAACCATCTGGTCAAGATGGCATTCTTGGAACTAAAAAAATACAGAGAAACCAGCAAAGACAAGGTTCGCAAACCATGGTTGGAGTTTTTTGGTAACAAACCCTTTACCCAACAACCTGAGCGAGCCATCAGCCAAGCAGATCAACTGTTGGACTATAAGAGCTGGTCCGAGGAGGACAGGAAGATGTTTAGCCAACTACGTATGCGAGAAGAACAGGCCTTGTTAGCACAGGACTATGCCTTGGAAACTGCTAGGGCGGAGGGTGTTGAACAAGGTTTAGAGTGTGGTTTAGAACGAGGACGAGCAGAGGGGATTGAACAAGGTTTAGAGCGTGGGAAACTCTTTGCCTTCCTGGATATGGTCCGTCAAGGTCTTCTAACACCTGAGGTTGCGAGTGAGCAGCTGGGCATGACTGTCGCTGAGTTTGAGGCGTTGTTGTAAGACTAGCACTAATAGTCAAGATGGCATTCTTGGAATTAAAAAATACAGAGAAACCAGCAAAGACGAGGTTCGCAAGCCGTGGTTGGAGTTTTTCGGGAACAAACCCTTTACCCAGCAACCTGAGCGAGCCATAAGCCAAGCAGACCAACTGCTGGACTACAAGAGCTGGTCCGAGGAGGATAGGAAGATGTTTAGTCAACTACGTATGCGTGAAGAACAAGCCTTGTTAGCGCAGGACTATGCCTTGGAACAAGCTGAAGAAAGAGGATTAGAACGTGGTCGTGCAGAGGGTCGTGAACAAGGACGAGAAGAAGGCATTGAAGAGGGATTAAAGTAGGTTTAGTAAATCTAGTACGTCAAGGTCTTCTAACACCTGAGGTTGCGAGTGAGCAATTGGGCATGTCAGTAGCTGAGTTTGAGTCCTTGCTATGAGCTCACACTTTAGTATAGTAGAAAGTTAATGAAATGGCGAGTTATTTCCAAAACACTTGCCATTTTTGCTTGACATTTGATAGGGGTTATAGGATAATACCATAGAAGTGAGTTCTGTCCAACTATCTATGTGGATTAGATATGAGAGATTTGACTCAGGGTTTAAGAAATTTGTGAGATTTTCACTTGGAAGACACGGTATTTGAAAGGTATTTCATCTTACAGAGGTGTTTTTTTAACCTTTTTTGAAAAAATAGGTTAAAAGTTTAAAAAAATGAAGAAAACCCTTGACAAATCCTGCAAATATTTATATACTGTATGGTAGTAAGATAGTCTTACGAAAAAATATTTTAAAGAAAAATAAAGGAGATAAAACGATGAAAAAAGTTTTATTGACAAGCGCAGTCGCTCTTGCAGCATTTGGTGCTGCACAAGTTGTATCAGCAGATGATACAGTAACTCACAGTGAGGCTAATGTTCAAACATTGCCAACTGCTAAACCTGCAGAAACTGCTAAACCTGCAGCTGATGAGAGAACAGAACCAGATGCAGAAGTTTCTAAACTCTTTGAAGAAGCAGCAGAAGCAGCTAAACGTGGAGAAGAAGCAAGTGGTAAAGTTAATACTACTCAAAATGGTGCTTTGACTATTGATGATATTAAAGCTTACCTTGCATCTCAACAATCTGATAATCAAAGAGTTGTTACCGATAGATATGTTAAAGTTTATGATAAAGAAGGTAATGAACTAAAATTTGATGGTAAAGCAGTTGAGATTAAGTATGAAAAATCAGCTAAAAGTACTGTTGAAGTTAAAACTAAACGTGGAACATATAAATTAACAGTTCGAGTACAAAATGGTAAAGCAACCCTTTTGGAAATTCCTCAACTAGTAGCTTCTGCTGAAAAACCAGCTGCTCAAGCAGCATGGGTTCAATCAGGTTCTCGCTGGTGGTACAAACACGCTGATGGTTCTTACACAACTAACGGTTGGGAAAAAATCAACGGAACTTGGTACTACTTTGACCAAGCTGGTTGGATGGCAACTGGTTGGGTTAAAGACAATGGTACTTGGTACTATCTAGATGCTTCAGGTGCAATGCAAACTGGTTGGAAATATGTAGGTAGCCACTGGTACTATCTAAATGGTTCAGGTGCATTACTTGTAAATACAACTACTCCTGACGGTTACACTGTAAACGGAAATGGTGAGTTAGTATAATACTAATATATAAACAAAGACTAGGAGTAAAATCTCCTAGTTTTTTGTTGGCTCTTTGTCAACTGTAGTGGGTTGAGTTTTGTCTATATCACTGGCTGGCAAAAGATTGATGGTAAGACCTACTACTTTGAAACTGATGGAGTAATTAAAAAAGGCTTACTAACCTTAGGGGATAAACAATACTACCTAAATGAAAAAGATGGTATTTTGACACCCAATATTGCTGTAATTGATGGTAAAAAATTCTTTATTGATAATGAGGGAAATCGCTCTGTTGGATGGAAGAAAATTGACGGTGACTGGTATTATTTAAACGATTTAGGTGCCATGATAACTGGCTGGAAACTTATAAATGGTAGTTGGTACCATCTCGACAGTTTAGGTAAAATGAGTACTAGATGGATAAAGAAAATGGTACATGGTATTATCTAGATGGCTTAGGTGCTATGCAGACAGGTTGGAAACTTGTAGATGGTAAGTGGTATTATCTTAATGATTCAGGTGCTATGAAAACTGGCTGGTTCCAAGTTGGAGGTAAATGGTACTATTCATACCCATCAGGAGCTTTAGCGGTGAATACAACTATCGATGGTTACACTGTAAATGCTAACGGTGAGTGGATGTAGTTTGAATTTGTTTGATTTTTAGCTTAGTTTTTTATTGGTAAGTTTGTTTATATAGTTAATTGAATTTAGAATGGTATAATATGACTTCTAAAGCATTATTAGAAATTTGACTTGAATTTTTCCAATTAATTTGTTCATATTTTATTTCAATCTACTATAATTATGGTCTTATTTATAGACTATGTGATTGTCTAGTTGAAATTATATAGAGAAAATATCTGGGAATATGATATAATAGTAGTTACATAGAAAATGAATGAGATAATATTATGACTAGAGAAAAAGAGTTTAAAAACTATAAATGAACAGATTAGTATTCAAAAAAACAGGAACTTAAAAAAATTTCTGACGAACTATAGATGGAGAGCTTTATCCAACAGAAAAAAATTATTTTAATTCCATAAATGGCTTTGAAACTCTTTTTGTTAACTTCAAATCCTAAAAAAAGTATATGTCTAGAGTATCTTTTAAGGATATTAAAAAGAATATATGTATTGGATAGAAATATTGCTAAATACCTATTTCAAGAAATTGAAAAGATTGAGATTGAATTAAAGTCTAGAATTGCCTATGAATTTGCAAGAGAACATTGTAGTAGTGGTATTGAGTCTAATTTAAACTATTTGGATATCAATTTCTATGAACTTCCGACTCTACATAATCAGAATTCTTTTTACAGATTATTTCTATACTTCTGGGAAGGATAGAAAAACACATATTTTTTTCAGAACTCATAATATTTCTGCTAGAATTAAGAATGCAAGATTTACGGGTAATGTACAACGGTCAAGTACTTATAATGGAGCAATATTTTATAATTTAGAAGGTATTTTTTTGAAGGCACTATTGATGACCTTAAAATAAATATTTACAGGGAAAAATTCTCAATAAAAGATAATAATACTCCTAGTGATATCTCTGGATTAGATGGTTGTACAGATGTGTCAGTCCAGATTAGCAACTTAGAAGGAAGATTTTTTTGACTTATCTTATGCAGACTATTGTAAAATGAAATATCCATATATTTCTAGCTATAAGAATCCACCACTTTGGGTTATTATTGATACATTAATGCTCAATGATTTATTAATTTTATTTCAGGGATTGGGAGTGAAAATACAAAATAGAATTATGAGTGAAATGGGCTTTTGATTCGTCGGCTAGCGGTAGTCGTGAAAAATTTATTAACGCTTGTGAAATATTGCGTGAATTAAGAAATGAATTAGCACATTTTAGTCTCATAACAAGATATAGAACAGGAAATAAAATTCTGATAAATAGTCTTTTTATCTCTGAGTTATCACTTACTCCTAAGACTAACAATAGAGTTCTAAAAATTTTATCAAAGTTTAAAAAAATTTTAAATTATTTTAATAATTTTTTTCTCTTAAAAAAATAGATCGCTCCATCAGACTATACTGTTTAAAAAAATATCTTTTTATTTAAATTTGATATTATTAAAAAAATTTTTTTGGTAAATTCCCAAACTAAGTTCCACCGCTAATCCAAGTGGAAGTTAGTCTGATAAAAATTCTAAAAACCAGTGGAAATCCGTGTCAGGGTAAATTCCACTGGTTTTACTAATGCTTGATTTCATTGCTTTTGTAGCCAAAATGAATCGAAAAAAAGAGCGCACAAAATCCCCTCATCTGAAAGCGTTTCAGATTAAGTTCCGCTATGGTGGAAGTTAGTGTGAGACGTTTGAATGGGGTTGAAGATTAGTTTTTAGATTTTATGTTGGAGTAATTTAGAAGACTGACAGACATCTTCTGCAGGTATTTTAGAAATGCCGAGAAGCTTAGGAATCTCTTCTCCATAAGTAAAGGCAAAGAGTTCATAGGCTGATTTCCCATTCAAAGCAGCCCGTTTGACGCTGTTGACATGAGAACAAACGAGATTGATGTCCTCCTGAGTTAAGTTGTCAAAAGAAGTTCCCTTAGGTAGAATGTCACGAATTAGTGTGTGATTTTTCTCAATTCTCCCTTTCTGGTCAGAGCGATTAGGATCACAAAAGAAGAGTTTACTCTCTCCTCGCACATCCATTTCGATGTCATCAACCCTGGCAAACTCTCCACCATTATCGGTAAGAATGACAGGAAAGAGTTGGAAGAAATCTTTATCAGCTTCATGAAGGGTGTTCTTAATATCATAGAGGTATTTGGTAACCTCAAGGGCAGTTTTATTATCCAGAAGCTTAGCGAAGATAAAGTTACAGAAAGATAAATTGAAGGTGAGTAGGACTTTACCTCCCATCCTCCCCATAACTGTGTCCATTTCCAGCCAAGAGTCTAGTTGATTAAGGACTAAATAGTTTTGGAAATCCTCATAGGAACGTCCTTTTTTAGCTTCTTTAGGGATGGAAGGTAGCTTACTTTTCCGTCTTTCTTTGAATTTAACGGCTCTGGCTAGATCAATAGGAGCGATAGATAGGTATCCTTTTCGGATGTGTCGATAGACAGTTGAGGAGCTGACATCAAGGTTATGAGTTTTGAGGATATGATAGATGTGTTGTCCCTTTTTAACACCATCAGAAATGACTTTGTCCATGTCCCAGAAGGTCTTGGAATTAAGGGGAGTCCCTTCACGAGCTTCTACAAGAGTTTGTTCGTATTGTTTTTGAGCTTGTTTAGCGAGGTATAAGATCTTCTTATAGCCACAATTTTGTCTTCTTTTAGGACATCCATTACAGACAAAGGGAGCCTTATCGAGTAAAGGGCAAGGAAGGTTATCACACGTAGACTCTCGGACTTGTCTGTTTCGTTTGACTTCTTTGGAGACAGTGGTCGGGTCTTTTAGAATGGATTGTCCAATAGCTTTGAAAGTTTCACCGCGCTCTAAGCCTAATTGGATATCATTACGGTCTGAAAGGGTAAGGTGTTTATGTTTTGTCATAGTAGACCTCATTTCTAACTCAAACGTCTCATACTTAATTCCACCATAAAAATCCGTTTTAGACTAATTTCCACTTTGGTCAGGCAAGTGGAAGTTACTTTGAGAAGTTAGCTCTTAAAAATTTTTTCAAAAGAATTGGAAAATAAGTATTGCTAAAAGATACCATTTGTGATAAAATAAATTGTATTATGTTTTAGAGCCACGACGGCGTGAAATCCTTGAAAGAGGTTTTCAAAAGTCAATAAGAGGGAAGTTTTGTAACTTCTCTCTATTTTTTATATATTATCTAGTGGAACGAAAAAATTTAAAATATAGTGTATTGAAATAAGATATGAACAAATCTATTAGGAAAGTCAAATTAATTTCTAGACATGTTTTAGAGTCCGTATCGTACTATTCTAAGTTTAATCCACTATATTATGCGTTTTATTGTTGGAAGATTGACTTTATTTTCTCATCAAACTGAGTTTTTGCCCAGCTTCTAAATAGCTCAGGTGCCCTGGCTGTCAGCACTACAATTAATGGTTACACAGTAAATGTAAACGGTGAGTGGGTGTAGTTTGAATTTATTTATGTCACTAGGAGATTTTTAGCTTAGTTTTTTATAGCAGATACTTGCTAAGATAATACTGCAGTTAAATAATTAATATCTCTAGGTGTTCTTCCATTTGTGAAATGTAAAATTTAATTAGTTAAAAATATGAAAGAGAGGGACGCTTTGCCTTCTCTTTTGTCGTGTAGAATTCTGTGAGTGCTTTGTTGGATAGTATAGTAGATTGAAATAAGATATGAACAAATCTATTAGGAAAGTCAAATTAATTTCTAGAAACGTTTTAGAATCCTTAGTGTACTATTCTAGGTTCAATCCACTATAGAAAATAAAAAAAGTGAACAGGATAGTATTTTAGTCCTGTTCACTTTTATGTTATTAGTGATTGTATGGTCTTACAAGAGCTCCTCAAACTCAGCGACAGTCATGCCTAGCTGCTC
>BNJT01001821.1_pt1 | contig 33565 bp, 55 predicted proteins | sample 8540491 | NCBI WGS metagenome assembly BNJT01 (sample SAMD00202455, study PRJDB9452) | human saliva metagenome | host: Homo sapiens | reverse complement strand
CCGGCAGAGCGGTTTGCCAGCTATTTTTCAGGCAGCTGTTTATTTATTCCTCAGCCAGATACAGCCAAGTTCGATAACGGTATCCGGGTTTCGGCGATACGCTTTCGTGCAACTTCTTCCACAGCCGTTGGCGAAGTCCGGATGGTCTGACGGACTATGACCGCGGATACCGACGTATTTGTTGTTTTGCTTGCGGCGAGCGGAGATAGCCAGGTGCAGCATCACTTTAACGGCGGGGTTGCGCTCGTCGACGATTCGGACACCAAGCCGCTGTCGCGGTCGAGGCCGGTCAGTTAGGTCATGTCATTGGAACTTGATGGAGAAGCCGTAAAGTATTGCAGGTGTTCGCCAATACCGCGTTGCTCGGCAGTTCGCACATCATAATCAGGCGCAGGCCGTTTTGCCGCGGTCCGACCGTTTCTTTCAATGCCTTAACCACCGCTTCGCTTCGCCCAAAGAAAGTGCGGACGAACGGAATCGCCGTTCCGACGTTGGTCGATGCCTTCCTTACTTCTCGTAATATCCCCATTTCGTCACGGACGTTGGGGCTTTGCATTCGGCGCGAAGCAGTCTTTAAAGCTGTCGGCAACGTAACGCGCCGCACCGCGGCCCAACATGGGTTTCTTCCGTAGGGTTCATGGGAGTTGCCGCCGACCGGAATTGGCATATTCGTTGGATTTGAAATCGGACAGGCGCACGATGGTTTTGCGGATAAACCGATGCGGCCAGCGTCGCCACGCCTTCGGCAATTTTATCGATATAGAAATCGACCGGAGGGGCATAACCTGCGATGCGGCGGGTGATTTCGACGCTTCAGTTCGTCGTCCAAGCCGTCGATTCCAACAAGGCTCGGGTGGATACCGATTTGGCGGTTAATGATGAACTCCATGCGCGCCAAGCCGATACATCGCTGGGCAGGCCGAAGCTGAATGCCAGTTCAGGGTTGCCGACGTTCATATGACTTTGACGGTGCTTTGGGCATATTGCCAGCGACATCGGTAATCTGCATCCAGCAATCCGGCGTAAATCAAGCCGGTGTCCGCCGCTCGGCGCAGGATACAGTTACGTCTTGGCCGTCTGAAAGCAGACCGGTCGCATCGCCGCCGTGACAGCAGGGATGCCCAGTTCCTGCCTGACCATGCATGGCAGGTGCACCCCGCACGCGGTTGTAACGATAATGGGCGTTTTCATCACCGGCTCCCAATCTGGGTCGGTCATATCGGTTACAAGCACATCGCCGGCTTCGACGGTATTCATTTGCGATGCGTCTTTCGCAAACGTATTCTGCGCACCGTTGGCCGATGGCGCCAGCAGCTGCTACGTTTTCTTCCGCTGATGGCGTAGCGGCGCAGGCTGCGGCTGCCGTCTTCGCAAGTTCACGGTTTCAGGACGGGCTTGCAGGATAGAGTTTGCCGTCGATGCCGTCGCGACCCCATTCGATATCTGTCGAGCGTAGTGTTTACTGATCGTCAGCTGCGTGCTGCCAACAAGTGATTTCTTCGTCGGAGATGGAAGCGGTTGCAGATCTTCTTCCGGGCACATCGACGTTCATCACAGTTCGGCTTCAACTTTGTCAGTAAAAGGTAGTTTTGATTTGTTTCGAACCCATAGTTTTGCGGAATCGCGGGTTTGCCCTTTCAGCGTCAGGTTGAACATAAAATTCGTCGAAGTTCTTAACCGCACCTTGAACGACGTTTCGCCCAAACCGTGAAAATGTGAAAAGCGACGGTCGTAACCAGTTCGGTGTCGAGGTGAACATCACGCCGGATGCCGCGCTGGAACGGACCATACTGCACACTGCCGACAACGCCACCACGTCGTGCGCAAAGCCTTTATGGACGCGGTAAAGAAGTAAGCACGCGGTCGTTGTACTGAGAACAAACACATGAATTACATAAAGCCTTCTTTTACGTATCAAGCCGGTGATATTCAGGAGAGTTTCCTGTTGGCGCAAACGATGCGTCGGGCGGGTCTTCTGCGGTAACGAGACAGACGCCGCCACGAAATGTCACACCGCCCGCATCAGCCACCATTTTATTTATTCCCTGTCTTGCTGATTTGGTTCGATTTGTTGGAAGTAGCGTGTTCCAAAATCCATTGGCGGATTTCGCCCACACGCGCCAGCGGCAGCATCTTTAATGTCCAACTCGGCCAACGCGGCCGAAATGCGTTCGCTCAAACCTTCGTGCGCCAAAAAAGCGCGGTAGGCTTCGGCTGTGGTCGCAAAACCGCCGGGAACGCGCCTGCCGCCGATCAATGGTCTTGCCCAGCGTTTTCCTCCTCTCCCACATCGGTCATGCGCGGGTTCAAACCAAATAACGTAGTTGTCAGCCATTTGTCCAATTTCAAATGTTAAAAAAAATAGGTCCGCTCAGGTATTTTAAGGCGTTCAATCCGCCCCTGTCATGTACTTTGTCATGACAAACATTGCGGGTATCTGAAATTGCCGCTTCCGACCATGGCAGCGGAATGAAATCCGACCGGCGAGACGCCCATGCTCCGTATGTTATCATCTTGTAAAACAGGGGGTTTGCAATAGGTTGATTTTTCGCCCTAATGTTAACACAAAATATTAGCATTAAATACCAATTATTTTGCTATTCACTACCTGGTATTGGTATTTTATTTTCTGATTCTTCATTGTAACCACCTGTAATCAAAAGCTTTCCCGCTATTCACCGGTTCTCTTGCTATGATGATTCGAAACCGTCACAGACACTGGGAAAACACCCCATGACCGTCACACGCAATATCTTTTATGTTTCGAGCCGTACCCGCTGACCACTGAAAACATCGTGAGCCTTGCTCAAACTGATTAACATCGAAGATTCAAACGGGCTACCTACCCCTTATCGACACCCCCGAAAAAGCCCATTCGGTCGTCGGCATCGTCAATCGGGCCGCCGAATCGCAGGGCGGCGACCGATTACCTTCATCGCGTGGTCAACAACGAAATCACCAAATCATCGAAGCGAATGCTTTTCAAATCAACTTCTTCGATACTTTTCTCAGCAGTTGAAAAAGTTGATAATGCGGCGACGTTTGAGAACTGTTCCGTGACGGGCTGGACTACGCGTTTGGTGAACTGAACCAATGTCATCGAACATATTCCGTCGATATTCAAATCGGTGGCGGACCAGGCATCGCGATCGCTTTCTTATCATGATTGTCTCCCTGTACTGCTCGCTTTTGATCTTATTTTCACAGCGCCTCGTCGTGGCAGTATTGTTTCTGCATGTGTCATTGACAGGCTATCGTCACTTCGCGGGCGTGATGCAGTTTTCATTTTCGAACTCTCTCTCTCGGTTTCGAAACGGATACACGCAACCTCGTCCGGTTGCTGGCCGTTATCTTAGCCCGCTTTTACGCGTAAACCTTGTGTGTCAACACGCAGACATAATCTTCACTAGAAACTGCGTCCGTTTGTTATCCGCCGTGACCTCCCGTACTGCGTCCTAAAGAAAGTGCTAAGGGACTTGTACATCCTGCAAAAGCAGGACAACGGTTTAGCGTTTCTCTGTATAAAAAGGCTAAGTCTGAAAATACTTTCGGACGGCCTTTTCCTCCCAGTTCTGCTTCACTTTCGACCATTATGGAATCCTCAATCGGCGTCAGCGCATTTCGCAACGCATGTACAATACAGCCCACCAGCACGGGAGAGGCTCCTGAACATCAGTCGATTTCTGTCCGACGTGGCAGCAGCTGCCGATTGCGGCGGCGGATCGAAAGGACAAGAACGAGATGCATCTCAGACGGCTCGCCAGTTTACGCCGCTTCCCAGTAATCAGATGTAAAGCTGCACTCCATCTGATTGGCAGCCACTCGTTTGCCACGGGGCCGGTAAACCGTGCGTGATCGCATATTCGGATGTCTTCGCTGCACCGCGCCAGAACATGCGCTTCAAATTCGTAGCCGTCTTTCGTGCAGCCAGACTGTGTTTGCACTCCGCACCCAAAGGCCGTGCTGGCGGCGGTTGACGTGGAAAATTCGTCGGTAAAGCTCGGCGGCGCGAAGCCGCAGTCCCCAAACGTGGCGGGCGAGGTTTTGCGCCTGCTCCAGCAGTGATGTCGCAGCAGGCTTTCGTGGCTGCCGTCGGTGATGCGAAGGTTTGCGACGAGTCGTCTTCGCGCGACCATTTCGCGCGGCTTCTTCCAAAAAGCACGTCCTGAAACGCGGGAATGTTGTGTTCGGTAGGCTCAAAGCCGCCGCCATCGCGTGTCCGCCGAATTTCAAAATCAAATCAGTGGCGTTTGGATACCAAATCCAGAGCGTCGCGCAGGTGCCGCTGGGGAATGGAACGCCCCGAGCCGCGCACTCGCATGCGTTTCGTCTTGCCGCGAGCATCGCGATGGTCGGGCGGTGAAGCGGTATCCTTTGAGGCGGCTGCTGGCGACGATGCCGGCGTTTACCGCCTGATGAAAGCCGTCGCGGTAGGCGACCAGGGTCGTCTGACCCGCAGGCAGGAGTTTCGGGAAGGCGTTCAGCGCGTCTTGCGGCATGTGGGACGTTTGCTACGCTCTCCGCGGCGTTCGATGTTGAGATCGTCCAACTGCGCCGCCAACGTTCGCTGCGCTTCCGCGTCGTCGCGCGCCGCCGCAGGCGATGCAAGCCGACATATCGTCCAGTCGTCCGGGCGGCGTTGATGCGCGGACCCAGTGCGAAAACCCATATCAGAAAAGGCTGCGCTGCGCGTCGCGCCGCGCCCGCTTCCGACAAGGCGCGGATGCCGGGACGGCATCTTGCCCGAGCGCGTCCGTTTCAAACCTTGCGACACGAGGATACGGTTGCGGTGGTCGAGAACGCACATCAGCGACGGTGCCGGCTGAGTGCGAGCAGATCCAAAAGTTCGCCCAGATTCCCGGCTCTTTCGGCTCGTCTGACAATCGCGGTGCGCACCAATCCGGCGCATGCAACGCCATCAACACATATCACGCCCACGCCCGCCAGACTTTTTACTTGGGAAGCCGCAGCCTTTTGCCTCCGGATTGACGATGATGCGAGTCGGGTACGGTTTCAGCGCGGGAAGGTGGTGGTCGGTAACGATCACGTCGCCACCTCTGCGCCCGCGCCACGCGCCTGCGATGCTGGCGATGCCGTTGTCGACCGTAATCAGCAAATCCACGCCTTGCGCGGCGGCGATTTCGGCAAGCTCGGGCGTCAAGCCGCAGCCGCCGTGTTCAAAGCGGTTGGGTACGAGATCCACCGCCGCGCCCATCGCCGCCAGAAGCCGCTCATGCCGACGCAGCCACGCCGCCGCGCCGTCGGCATCCTGGTCGGCGACAATCAGGATTTTCTCCTTGCGCTCGATGGCATCCCCGCCGGACGACGGGCGGCGGCTTCGGCAATTCGTCAGCGATTGATAAGGCAGAAGACCGGCGAGTTTGTCGTCCACCTCCGGCGAGAGACTCAGAACAGTCGCGCGAGGCGCACAGCCGGGCGATTAAAGGGTCGGCGCCGGCGGGTGAGCAAATCACTCAGCGACGTTTTGGTTGACGCGGGTCTGGATTTTTGACGGGCATGGTTTGCAAATCGGGGCGGTTTGGTGTGTTCGGAAGCGATATTGTGGGTAGAAGGCCAGTCTGAAAAGCACTGTTTCAGACGGCCTTCTAAGCTGCAGCATTACTGTAAGTACCGGGCAATGTTTTGCTGAACCAGAACGGGAGATGCCCTGTTGACGTTCTTGTTGAATATTTTGGTTTTCTTGAAGCAACTAGCTGTTGCTTGCCGCTCTTCTTCACAAAGCCTGTTGGACTCTTTCGTTGAAACTGGCAACTTTGTCAGTGATTTATCGGCTAAAAAGTGCACTGTACGAACCGTCCGTATCATTCAATAATCCTTGCAGCATCGCCATAGTTTCTTCGCTAGTATTTGGATTGGGGCTTCTGGGATTCTCAACAGAGTTCTGACTGTCGTCTGCATGTAGCATAGTGGGATGTTTCTTTGAACTTTCTCTTCTTCAAGATAACTCTCAAGTCCTTCAGGTCGGAAATGCCTCCGCATCATCAGGATGTTGCGGTACGAGAGATTCTCATCCAGCTCATTTCCCGAACCCGGGGCAAGATGTCGGAATATGCCGTCTTTTCAGGTTCAGGAAGCCTGCGCTTCGCGCAATAAGGTATCGGCTTAGGGGTACTGGAATGCCGCAAGTAATCGTAAGGACAGATATTGTCCTCGCTTTGGGCGTGCGTACCATTTCAGCCTCCATTTGGCAGATAAATCGGGAGCTTCGGCGATTAGTTCTCGGTATTGCTTTTGCGGGAAATTGGTTTCCCATCTGCACTGAGATACCAAGCAGTATCTTTATTATTGAAATTATCTGGATTGTTGGCATCAGTATGGCAGTCCCATATGATTGGGTAAACCGGTCTCAATATGGATTTTTACCCAAGGGTAACTGTGGGGATATTTCTTCCCCTGTCCATCCGCTTCATAGTGATACTGCCGCCCGTTTTGTCGGTATAAAGCAAAAATTTATGAGTGATCTTCCGCGATTTGCAAATGTACCAATGTGCCGATAGCCGACTTTCTATTTTTCGTTTTGCATACTATATTTCCTACTGTTATTGACATAATGAAATTTACTATCGATATTCTCCAAATAGCCTGAATTACTAAATTTTAATACGATACTGACAGAAGGATAAAGGAATCGTGGATGAACCTGCCTGCCATAACCTGCGTAAATAACATTTCCTTCATCAGTATAGTGTTGACTCATATCACTTAACTTATTAATAACCTCTTCTTTAGAAGAGCCAATCAGTAAATATTTGGAACAATATAGGGTAACATCTTTTACCTTCCCTCCAGCGGATACTCTTTTCACGGGATCTCGTTCAGCATCGGACTTTTAGTTGGCATATCTCTCTCTTTTGAGTTGATTGTCGAATTTTCAGATTGTTTTATCGCTGCATCTTGCCTCACAAGCTGCCTAAAAAGCAACACGTAGGGTAATCAGCAATACATGTACCAATATGCCGATAGCCGACTTCTATTTTCGTTTGCCATTTTATATTCTCCAATTGTTACTGTGCATATGAGAATTGACTGTCGATATTTTCAAATAACCGGAAGCGTTAAATTTTCATTCAATCATTACTCTGGATTCAGGAATCATCAGGTGAATCTGTTTGCCATAGCCTGCGTAGATAATAGTCGCTTTGCGCTGTAGTGTTGATTCATCTCGTTCAATTTTATCAATCACTTCCTTTTTAGAAGAACCAATCGGGAGATATTTAGAAACAATATGGCTTACATCTTTAGGATTGACCAGGACGGATGTGATTTTTCACTGGCAAAATTTCGTCAACATAGGGGCTTTACGGTTGGCATATTATTTTTCCTTTTTGAAGTTGATTGTTGGATTTCAGAATGTTTTTCGTGGCTGTCTGCTTCACAACCCGCTAAACACAAACAACATAAAAGTAGATGCAATAGCAACTTTTTGTACAAGCATATTTAATTCTTGCAAAAAGTGTATTTGTTTAATGAGCGGAGTTGTGATTTAACGATTTTTGCATAGTTTCGGTATCTCGCCATTTTCAATTTCCTTTTCAGTATCTTCTACGATTTGTTTTTCAACTCTATGTAAAGATTACATATAAAAATTCAGAACAAACTTGAGGCCGTCTGAAACCCGTGCATCCGACAAAAACCCTTTTTCAAACGGCTCCTACCCACCCTAATTATCCAATCTTTATTCTGCCCAATCCTGTACTCCGTCCGCACCTTCTACCCTGCTGCCTTCCATCACGGCCTTGATTTCTTTGAAACAGGGCGCGGAAAGTTTTTCGGCGGTTTGTTTTGTTCCTGCTCTTTTTCGTGTTGCGGATTAGGGTGCGCAGTTTGTCTGCGTCGGCATGGGGGAAAGTCCGCCATGAATTGCGTAACCGCGCCGTCGTCCGCCAGCAGGGCGGTCGCGCGCCTGCTCGATGCGTTGCAGAAAGGCGTTGTGCGCCGCATTGTCGCCGCGCGGTTTGGCGAGGAACGCTTCAATCGGCGCGGGGTCGGTGTCGCGCATCAGGCGGCCGATAAACTGGCCTTGGCGTTTGAGCGCGCCGTTGGAAGTGATTTTTCTTATAGGCCAGCACCGCTTCGAGCAGCTCTTCGTCCAAAACCGATCTTCTTCAGGGTATCGGGGAGAGCTGGTCAGCGCCATGCCCAAAGTCCCGCAAATCGTTCATCTGCTTTTTCATCACGGGTCTTGCTGACCCATTCTTCTTCCCTGTTCAAACATGGCTTGCGGGTGCTCTGTCATTTTCAATCCGCGTATTCTAGCATGAGACGCCCGCCCGCCGCTGCCGCGCGGAATACATTTTTGCCGAGGCCGTCTGAAAACGGTTAAAATGCGGAAAATACTTTGGAAATGCCGTTATGCTGTTCAACTGCCTGACGAACTGACCGATTTATGCAGCCGCACGCTCGCGCTTGCCAGAAGAGTACGGCGCAACGGCGGCGGAAGCCGATTTCAGCGAATCGCTCGGCCAAAACGTGAGCGTGCGCTTGGGCGAAATCGAACAAATCGAGTTCCAGCAGGACAAATCGCTGGACATCACCGTCTATGCAGGCCGTCGTCAGGGCCGCGCCAGTACCGCCGACTTTTCGGACAGGCGCTGGTCGATACGGTCAGGGCGGCCATCGACATCGCGCGCTATACCGCCGAAGACGACTGCGCCGGGCTTTGGCCGACGCGGATTTGATGGCGGACAAACCGATTGACCTCGACCGTTATCACGAATGGGATTTGAGTGCGGAAGAGGCGGCGGCATTGCGCAAAGCAATGCGAACAGGCGGCGCTGGATTCGGACGAACGTATCGAAAACTCCGAAGGGGCGGATGTCCAGACCGGACGTACCAATACGTCTACGGCAATTCCCACGGCTTTATGGCGCACCAGCAGGGTACGCGCCACGGCATTTCGTGCAGCGTGGTCGCCGCCGACGAACAAGGCATGGAACGCGACTACTGGTACGATTCCGCCTGCTGCCATCAAGATTTGGAAACACCGAACAAATCGGCCGCACCGCCGCCCTGCGCACCGTGCGCCGCCTCGACAGACCGCAGTATTCCGACTGGCACCTATCCCGTCTTGTTCGACCGACGATGTCGGGCGGCTTTGATCGGCCATCTGGCGGGCGCGCTCAGCGGCGGCGCGCTCTACCGCCAAAGCAGTTTCCTGATGGACAGCATCGGCAAGAAAATCCTGCCCGATTTCGTCAACCTGCGCGAAGAGCCGCATATTCCGCGCGCCTTCGGAAGCTGCTGGTTCGACTCGGAAGGCGTCGCCACGCATCCGCGTTTCGTCATCAAAAACGGCATTGTCGAAGGCTACTTCCTCAGCAGTTACAGCGCGAGGGAAGCTCGGTATGCAAACCACCGGCAACGCGGGCGGCCCGCACAACCTCTATCTGGCCCCACCCATGCCGCCCAAGCCGACCTGCTCAAAGAAATGGGCACGGGCCTGCTGGTTACGGGAATTGATGGGACAGGGGCGTCAACACCATCACCGGCGACTACTCGCGCGGTGCGGCGGGATTCTGGGTGGAAAACGGCGTCATTGCCCATTCCGTCCACGAAATCACCATCGCCGGCCGCCTGCAGGACATGTACCTCAACATCGCGGGCATCGCCGCCGACGCCCTGCGCCGCTCGTCCAACAAAATCGGTTCGATACTGATTGCCGAAATGACCGTGGCGGGCGCATGAGGCCGTCTGAAAATTTGTTGCCCGCCCCGATTCGCTATAAAAATCCCCCGCTTTTGCAACCCAACCCAGGACACGCCGTGCAACCGCTCGAATATTGCCGCCTGAAAGTGGCGGAAAGCAAACTCAGTTTCCTTTCGGGATTCCGTTTCCTGCCGCAGGCGCAGCGGGAGGCGATGACCGTGCTGTACGCTTTCTGCCGCGAGCTGGACGACGTGGCCGACGACAGTTCCAATCCCGCCGTGGCGCAGGCTGCGCTCAACTGGTGGCGCGCCGATTTGGCCAAAGCATTTACGGAACAAATGCCCGAGCATCCTGTCAATCAGGCATTGAAAACCGTATTGCGCAGCTTCGCGCTGCCGCACGGGGAATTCAGCGAATTAATCAACGGGATGCAGATGGACTTGGAGCAGGCGCGCTACAACAGTTTCGACGATTTGAAGCTCTACTGCCGCCGCGCCGCCGGCGTGGTCGGCTGCCTGATTGCGCGGATTTTGGGCTTTACGCAGCCGCAGACGCTGGAGTATGCCGACAAAATGGGGCTGGCGCTGCAACCGACCAACATCATCCGCGACGTGGGCGAAGACGCGCGCAAAGGCCGGATTTACCTGCCGGTGGAAGACGTACAGCGTTTCGGCGTACCCGCGTCCGTCGTCATGCGCTCCGCACCCACGCCCGAATTTGCCGACGCTGATGGCGTTTCAAATCGGCCGCGCCCGCGAAAACCTACCGCCAGGCCGTATCGCTGCTGCCCGCCGCCGATAAGAAATCCCAAAGAGGTCGGCCTGATTATGGCGGCGATTTACTATGCGCTGCTCAACGAAATCGAGCGCGACGGCGCAGAAAACGTGCTGACCTACAAAATCGCCATCCCCTCGCCGCGCAAAAAGCGCATTGCCTTGAAAACCTGGTTATTCGGATTCAGACCATGAATGATACCCAACGACCGAAAAATCGCCGTCATCGGCGCAGGCTGGGCAGGGGCTTTCCGCCGCCGTGCAACTTGTCGGCCGCGCCGACGTAACCCTGTTCGAAGCAGGAAAAACAGGCCGGAGGGGCGCGCCCGCTCGCTCGAAAAACAGCAACGACAGCTTCAGCTTCCTCGACAACGGCCAACACATCATGATAGGGCGCGTACCGCGGCGTGCTGACCCTGATGGAACGCATCGGCGTCCGGGCGGAAGAGGCCCTCGTGCGCTGCCCGCTGCAATGGCACATTCATGAAGGTTTGCAGTTTCAGACGGCCTCCCTGCCTTCGCCGTGGCACATCGCCGCCGGCATACTCCGGGCCGACAACATCCTGTTGGCCCATAAAATCAACTGCTGCGCGACATGGCCGCGCTGCAACGGCACCACATGCGCAAACGCCCCGACGTCCCCGTTGCCAAATGGCTGCGCGACCGACGCACTTCGCGCAAGCTGCTGGCCGAGTTCTGGCAGCCGCTGGTATGGAGCGCACTCAACACACCGCTGGAAGACGCCGGCCTCAACACGCTCTGCAACGTACTGCACGACGGCATATGGGCGGACAAGACAGGCAGCGACTACCTGCTGCCGAAACGCGATTAGGGCGGCATCATCGCCGCACCCGCGCTGGATTACCTGAGGAAACACGGTGCGTCCGTGCGCCTCGAAACGCGTGTCCGCCGCTGGGCAACCTGCCTGACGGACGGGTCGACGTCAACAGCGAAGCCTTCGACGCCGCCATTCTGGCCACCGCCCCCTACCACACCGCCATGCTGCTGCCCCTCGTCCACGCCGGAGTATATTCAGACGGCCTACGACCACCTCCGCTATCACTCCGTAACCACCGTTTACCTGCGTTACGCCAAGGACGTCAAACTGCCCGCCGTGCTGACGGGGCTTGCCGACGGCACGGCGCAATGGCTGGTCAACCGCGGCGCGCTGGGACTGCCCGCCAACGAAATCGCCGCCGTCGTCAGCGTGTCCGACCGCCTTCATTTTGAAAAAACAGCGAGTTTGCGGAAAAATCCATGCCGACGTACTGCGCGTCTGCCCCGACATCGGCGACCCCGTTGCCGGACGCATCATCACCGAAAAACGCGCTACCGCCGCTTCCCTGGCCGGTCGCACCCTGCCGGATTTCGCCTGGCTGCACCACCGCAACATCTATCCCGCCGGCGACTACCTGCACCCGCGCTATCCGTGCACGCTGGAAGCGGCGGTGCAATCCGGCGCGGTAACGGCGGTTGTGTCTGAACGAATTGCGCGCCAGCCCGCTCAACCTGTTTTAATCCACTTCCGCAACCGCGAGGCCGTCTGAAACGGCGCCGTCGCGCAGCCCGAATGTTTCCGCCCGTTCAGACGGCCTGTTTTCCGTTTTTAAAAGATCCGCCATGACCACACTCCCCTCGCCCCCGTCAAGCGCCGCCTTGCCGCCCTGATGTACGAATTGCTGCTGGTCGGCTCCGTAACCGCGGCCGCCGCCATTGCGGCGGGTATCGCCGCCATCCGCCTCAATCCCCGTTTCCCACCGGCTCGCTTCGCTGACGGTATGCCTGCTGATGCTGGCCTGCTGGTGGTATTACTTCAAAATCAACTGGCACAAAAGGCCGCACCCCTGCCGATGCAGGTCTGGAAAAATCGGCCTCTGCAACCGGCAAGGTCGTGCGGCCGCCGCTGCACCAGCTCCGCCTGCGTTTCATCTGGGCCTGCGTCTTCATCGTGTTCGTCCCGCTTCTGGCTTACAGCGGGCTGCGCTATTGGGGCCACATTCCGCCCAAAAGGCGCATTCGGCGCGACCTTAATCTGGCTGATACTGCCGTGGGGTTTGCGTTTTTCAATCCCAGACCGGCAGTTTCTGTATGATTTTTTGGCCGGAACGCGGCTGGTGGACTTGAAAGCAGCGGAAGAGGAAAAAGAAAAAGCGGAAACGGGGTTTAATATATTGAAATATCTAAAAACAGTAACGGCCATATTCAGTAAATTCCCCCTCTCCTGACTCGGCGAGAAAAGCGCGGCCCTACGCCCCCTGAATTTGGTTTTCCGCATGTCCCCCAAAGCTACCCCACCCTAACCTCCCCCGCCAAACGGGAAAAGAGACAAGATTGCCGTTGCGGCATAGAGGCCGTCTGAAATCCCGTTGCCGCCATGCCTTGCATGGTTTTATTTTTGAGCGGTTCACACGCATAGTATCGGCCAAAGAGGCCGTCTGAAAAAATATTTTCAGACGGCCTCTTTGGCAATGATGCCTGATTTGCGCCGTTCCTGCCCGCCCTGTTTTCGAGACGGCCCTAAAAACGGTTTTTCAATTCCCGCAGCGCGGCGAACACTTCAAACCGCTGTTCAGCCCCGCCCGCCAGTTCTTCCACCCGTTCGCGGACTTGGGGGAAAATCAACCCGCAGAAACGGATTGATTCTGCGTTCGTGCGCGAGGGTAACGGGCAGGGTCGGCGTATGCTCCGCCGCGCGTAAAGCGGCCCGAATATCGGGATTTTCCGGTTCGATGAATCCGGCGAAACGCGAGGTTGGCGGCGGTGTACTCGTGTGCGGGATAAAACAGCGTTTTCTTCGGGCAACTGATTGAATCTCTGGAAACTGTCGTACAACTCTTCTATCGTCCCCGTGAACACCCTGCCGCAGCCGGCGGAAAACAAAGTGTCGCCGCAGAAAACGTGCAGGCCGTCTGAATTTTTCAAAAAGATAGCTGACGTGGCGGCCGGTATGGCCGGGCGTCGCCCACACTGTAACCAGACCGTCTCCGAAAGGGAAACTGCGTGCCCGCCGTAACCTGTATGCGTTGCCGCTTCGATGTCCGCCTCGCCGTACACAAGCGATTCCATAAAAGCTGTTTTTGAGGGCTTTCACGCCGCCGATATGGTCGTGATGCGGATGGGTAATCCATGTTTGCGCCAGCATCAGGCGGTTGCGGACGAGGAATTTCAAAACGGGCGTGACATCGGACGGGTCGACGCAGGCGGCGTGGTTGCCGTCTTGTATCATCCAGATATAGTTGTCGTTTAAAGGCTTGGATTGGAGTGATGTTCATAAGGTCTCTTCTTGTTGGGGTTTCAGACGGCCTCTAAATAATCTTCGGCATTCGGGCTTCTGCCGAACACGGCTTCATGCGCCTGACTGATGGTCAGCCGGTTGAACATCAGCCGCTGGGTTTTGGTCGCCGTCGATAATCCTTACCCTGCCTTCCAATTTTCGGCGCGTCGTGGTGAAAAAGTGTTTTTAAACGCAAGCCAGCGGTCGGTTTGCAGGTGGACGACGGCAAACATATCGTGCGAAATATTTCACGCCGACGCTGATGAGTTTCGGCGAAGCCTGAAGGCAGAAACTGCTGTCGCCGAACAGGCACAGCCCCTCGTTTTCGGCATAGCGGAACAGCTCGATTTTTCACCGCATCGGGTTCGGCGAATATGGTGCAAAACAGCCGCTCAAACAGCGACGGCTGCGCCACGCCTTCGCTCAACATGCCGTAAAGCCCCGCCAGCCAATCGACATAGCCGAGGAAACGAAAAACGGTAGTTTTTGCGCTGATGGCTTCGATGCGGCTCGGATCGCGCTTGCTGATCAGGGCGCACAAACTCAAATCCCGACCTCCGGCAGCCGCGCCCGAACGGCCTCATGCAGGCGGTGGGCAAACAGGTTTTATGGTTGTGCGGATTGCGCAGGATGCCGAGGAATTTCAGCCGCAATATCCGCCACAATGCTCCGGGAACTTTGACCGTATCGGGTTTCGCCCGTTTTCAGACGACCTCCGGGCAGAGTGCGCAGATGGTTTGCAGGCTTCTTCGTAGCCGCTTTCGTGGCGGTTGAACCAACTTTCAAATTGTACTGATTGGCGGTGTTTTTCCGACGAAAGTCAGCGTATAGGGGTTTTTCGCCGCCAGATTGCCGATGATGTTGACACTCGCCGCCGCACCGCGATTTTCGTTCCCGCCGCGAACCTTGTCGCCGGGCGGGAGCGTCAGGGCGGCAACCGGTTCGCGGAACATGGACAAAAGCAACTTGTAAACATTCTGATTCTGCGGGACTGACCTGCGGATTATGCGCGTGCTGCCGCTGCTCGGTCTGGGCGATATAGTGATGTTCCTGGTCGGATTCGCCGTCAGCAGCGCGTAGGCTTTTCGCCGCATTCGGAAAATTCGCAATCACTGAGGATAAAAGGCTTGTCGGGTCATGGTGTCGGGGAGGCCGTCTGAATGTGCCGATTATAGTTGATGGGGGAGCTAAGGGGTTATACGGAATGATGCTTCTGTTTGCAGAATACGCCGATAAAATGCCGATAGATGGGAATCAAAAAAACACTTCGCCGCCGTCATTCCCGCGCAGGCGAGAATCTAGAAGTTTGGATTTACAGTAATCTTTAAGTATTTCTGAAATACAGAGGTCTGGATTCCCGCCTGCGCGGGAATGACGGCGGTCAAAAGTGTCCTGTCTCTTTAAAACCACTATAAAAGCTCACCTGAAAAATAATTTAATATTTTTTACTAACTTGCTACTAATTAGGTTGAGTAGGCATTGCAGTAAATAAAATTGCTTTAGTATAATACAAATTCATAAATCAACCTGCTATGGAGGCACTAATGGATATACCTACTCATTTGAACCACTGCCCTAGGTTTATTAGATATGGCGGAAAACTACGATCAAATGTAGATGGACGCTCGATACAGTTAGTAGATACAGATCTGCCGCCCAGACGGGCTTGTCGTTTCGTTGGTTTTTGGTTCAATTTCAGATGCTAATAGTCCTAATGAAGATGAGCCCGATATTTCGGTTAAAGTATGGGCGACATTTGACTGGTGATAATTTAGATGGTCGCCTTTTTCCACCATCTGAGTCTTGGTGCATTGATTCGTGATACACGCGTCCTTGTTGATAACGACCAAGTACATGCAAAAACATGTGTATCATCATTGTATGCAGAACAGCCATGGTTATTAATTCTGAAGAATCTTTCACTGTTACCAGAAGTCAGTGATGATTTTTGCGCATATCGACAGCATAAAACGATTATATAATTTCTATTGACCCAGCAATATGTACATTGATCTGTGCGGAATATTTTGTTTTTGCCATTTTCGTCTGACTGTAAGTATTAGAACTTTAATTAGAGCTATTTTAACATTAGAGCAATCAAAAATTTAAACAGACGAAGAACCTGTGCTGATAGTCTCCACTGCACATGCGAAATACACGGTCAGTCAACATCAAGAGAACTTTATAAAGGTCGTCTGAAAACGAATATAGCAGAATCCGCTAAATCGTTTTCAGACGACCTTTCTTTAAAGCCGAATCAAATCAGCCTGCCGGTTAACCCAAAGCCTTCCTCGCTCCGGCGAAGAGGCGGTACCAGCCGGACAGTTCCGTCCAGTCTTCCGGTTTCCAGCTCATTTGTGCGGCGCGGTGCACGCGTTCGGGGTGGGGCATCATGATGGTAACGCGGCCGTCGGCGTTGGTAACGCCGGCGATGCCTTGCGGCGAGCCGTTGGGGTTGAGCGGGTAGGTTTGGGTGACCTGGTTTTGTCCGTCGACGTATTGCAGCGCGATGCCGAGGCCGTCTGAAATTTTGCCGCCGTGAAGCGCGAAGTCGGCGCAGCCCTTCGCCGTGGCTGACGACGACGGGCAGGCTGGAGCCTTGCATTTCGTTCAGAATCAGGGAGGCTGATTTGGGGACGTGAACCATGCTCAGGCGCGCTTCGAACTGTTCGCTCAGGTTGCGTTTGAACTTCGAGCCAGCCTGCCGTGCCGGGATGATTTCGGCGAGGTTGCTGACCATCTGGCAGCCGTTGCACAGCCCAATGTCAGCGTGTTCGGGTCGGTGAAGAAGGCGGCGAACTGGTCGCGTAAGGCGGGGTGGAACAGGGATGGATTTCGCCCAGCCTTCGCCCGCGCCGAGTACGTCGCCGTAGCTGAAGCCGCCGCACTCGCCAGCATTTTTGAAGTCGGCAAGGTGGACGCGGCCTGCCATCAGGTCGGACATATGCACGTCGTGAGGCATCGAATCCGGCGCGGGTGAAGGCGGCGGCCATTTCGATTTGCCCGTTCACGCCCTGTTCGCGCAGGATGGCGATTTTTGGGTTTCGCGCCGCTGTTGACAACGGCGCGGCGATATCTTCGTTTACGTCAAATTTCAGGTCGGCAAACAATGCGCTGCGGTCGTTGTCGCCAATCAGGGCGAACTCGCTGTCGGCGCAGGCGGGGTTGTCGCGCAGGCGTTGGATGGCGTGGCTGGTTTCCCTGCCATGCACGTTGCAGAGTCGGCGCGGTTTTGTTCCAACACGATGCCTGCCTGATTGCGGATAACGATTTTTCGTCAGAACCGATGGTGGCAACGGTATGCAAGGGCAGTGCTGCCGCTTTGAACAAGGCTTCTACTGCCGCGACATCTTGTTTGGCGATTTGGATCACTGCGCCCAGTTCTTCATTGAACAATGCGCGTATGCTGGCTTCGTTGACGTCGGCTGGGTTGGCAACCAGTGAAGTCAAATCCACATTCAAGCCCGCACCGTCCCCGCAAACGCCATTTCCATCAACGTGGTAAACAAACCGCCGTCGCTGCGGTCGTGATACGCCAAAAGTTTGTCTTCGGCGACAAGCTGTTGAATTACGCTGTAAAACGCTTTCAGACGACCTGCTATCGTCCAAGTCAGGGCGCGTCGCCGCTCATATTGTTATAGACCCAGACCGAACGCCGAGCCGCCCATACGCGCTTTGCCGAAGCCCAAATCGATAAACAGCAATACGCTATCTTCGACGTTTTTCAACTCCGGGCGTAACGGTTTTGCGTACGTCTTTGAACTGGCGCGAACGCGGGAGATAATCAGGCTCAACGGCGAAACGACGGATTTTTCTCTTCGCCGTCCTGCCATACGGTTTTTCATCGACAGGCTGTCTTTGCCTACAGGGGATGCTCAGATCCAATGCCTGACGAGGCTTGGGAGACAGCTTCGACGGTGCGGTAGAGTTTTTCGTCTTCGCCTTCGTTGCCGCACGCCGCCATCCAGTTGGCGGAAAGTTTGATGTTGCCGATGTCGCCGATGTTGACCGCCGCGATGTTGGTGATGGCCTCGCCGACGCACATTCTGCCCGAGGCGGGCGCGTCAAACAGGGCGACGGTCGGTTTTCGCCCATACACATCGCTTCGCCGCGATAGGGTGTTGAAGCCCATCATGGTCACGGCGCAGTCGGCTACGGGGGTTTGGTATTTGCCGACCATTTTGGTCGCGGTGGGTCATGCCGCCGACGCTGCGGTCGCCGATGGTAATCAGGAAGTTTTTGGCGGCTACGGTAGGCGGGCGCAAAACGCGGTAGAGCGGCTTCGGTGATGTCGATGTCTTTGGCAGTGAATGGTTTTTCAGACGACCTCACGGTTTTGTCGCTGCGCGTGGTTTTGGGCGGTTTGCCGAGCAAGACGTTCAGCGAGCAAATCGACGGGGTTGTTGGAGAACAGATCGTCGCATACTTTCAAATGGCCGTCGTCGGTTGCCGTGCCGACTACGGCAAACAGGCAACGTTCGCGTTCGCAGATGGCGCGGAAGGTGTCCAAATCTTTTTCAAAATCGACAACACATAACGCTCTTGCGATTCGTTGCACCAGATTTGCAGCGGGTTGAGGCCGTGCTCTTCCAGCGGCACTTCGCGTAATTTGAATACCGCGCCGCGTCCGGCATCGTTAACGAGTTCGGGGAAGGCGTTGGACGAGTCCGCCCGCGCCGACGTCGTGGATGGAGATAATCGGGTTTTTGTCGCCAAGCTGCCAGCAGCGGGTCGATCACTTCCTGCGCGCGGCGTTCGATTTCAGGGTTTGCCGCGTTGTACGGAGTTGAAGTCCAAAGAGGCGTCGTTTGTACCGGTATTCATCGAAGAAGCCGCGCCGCCGCCTAAAGCCGATAAGCATACCCGGGCCGCCCGGTTGAATCGGCAACGCGCCTTCGGGGATTTCGTCTTTATGCGTCTGCTGCGCCTGAATGCTGCCCAAAGCCGCCGGCAATCATAATCGGTTTGTGGTAGCCGCGAACCTGACCGTCAAACTTCTCTTCAAAGGTACGGAAGTAGCCCAAGAGGTTCGGGCGGCCGAATTCGTTGTTGAACGCCGCGCCGCCGATGGGGCCTTCAATCATGATGTCCAGCGGCGAGGAAATGTGTTCTGGCTTGCCGTAGTCTTGTTCCCACGGCTGTTTGAGGTCGGGGATGTTGAGGTTGGACACGGTAAAGCCGGTCAAGCCCGCTTTCGGACGTGAACCTTTTGCCCGTTGCACCTTCGTCACGGATTTCGCCGCCCGCGCCCGTTGCCGCGCCTGCAAACGGCGCGATGGCGGTCGGGTGGTTGTGCGTTTCCACTTTCATGATGATATGCGTGTCTTCCTCGTGGAAACGGTAACGCTTGGTTTTCCGCCGCATTCGGATAGAAACGCTCGACTTTTGCGCCTTCGATCACGGACGAATTGTCTTTTATAGGCGACGACCGTGCCTTCGGGATGCGCGTTGTGCGTGTCGCGATATCATGCCGAAGAGCGATTTTCGGCTGTTTTTCGCCGTTGAGGATGAAATCGGCGTTGAAGATTTTTGTGGCGGCAGTGTTCGCTGTTTGCCTGTGCGAACATCATCAATTCAACATCGGATGGATTGCGCTGCAAAGCCTGATAGTTTTCAACCAGATAATCGATTTCGTCGGCGGAAAGTGCCAAACCCATTTCGGTATTGGCTTTTGACCAAATGCCTCTTTACCGCCGCCCAAAACATCAACGGTAGAAAGGTTTCGGATTCGAGATGGTGGAATAATTTGGAGGCCGTCTGAAAATCGGGCAGCTACGGATTCGGTCATGCGGTCGTGCAGCAAAGCCGCCCATTGCTGTTTCTGTTCATCATTCAGACGTCCTTCCAGCCACACCGCCATACCGCGCTCGATGCGCTCGATGCCTTCAAACCGCAGTTTTTCCGCGATATTGGTCGCCTTGGAAGCCCACGGCGAAATCGTACCCAAACGGGGCGTTACCAAAAATAAATGCAAGCCCTCGCGCGCTTCGGGCGTTTCTTTCAACGCTTTTGCGCCGCCAACAAGGCTTGCAGTTTTTCAACAGTCGCGGCATCCGGTGCTTTATCGCTGCCGACAAAATACCAAAATTCGCTTTTCAGTTTCACTTCGGGCAGACCAGGTGCGGCTGCTTTTTGCAAGAGTTTTTCAACACGGAAATCGGAAAGGGCGGTAACGCCGCGCAAGGGAGCAAAAACAACAGACATGATTCAGCTCTCAAATGCGGTTGGGAAAAGTGCATTATACGCCGATAACGGTCGTAATACCTGAAAACAGAGGATAAATTTCATCTTGCGCCATCGTCCCCTACCCGCCACGACAATATCAGCCTGTGCCGAGGTTTGCCGCGCTGCCCGCTATCTGTATCCGACCGCCGTGTTTTTACTCGAAATGTTGACAATCCAACCGCTTCCGACATCCGGTTTTTCAGACGGCCTCCGATTGAATAAAGTCCCTTCTTTATGCTAATTTCAGCCAGACCGTCCGCACTTTTCAGTGCGGCTGCCCATTTCAAGGCCGTCTGGAAAACTCCCGTCGGCACAACCCTAAACAGGTGCACCATGATCGAAGCCATCATCAAGCCCTTCAAACTCGACGACGTGCGCGAAGCCCTCACCGAAATCGGCATCACCGCGCATGACCGTCAGCGAAGTCAAAGGGTTCGGCCGTCAGAAAGGCCACACTGAAATCTACCGCGGCGCGGAATACGCCGTCGATTTCCTGCCAAGGTCAAAGTCGAACTGGTGCTTGCCGACGAAGATGTCGAACGCGCCATCGACGTCATCATCGAAACCGCCCGCTCCGGCAAAATCGGCGACGGCAAAATCTTCGTGCTGCCGGTGGAAGAAGCCATCCGCATCCGCACGGGCGAACGCTCCGAAGCGGCGGTTTGATCCGGCCGGACAAAACAAAAACCTGTTTGCCTAAGCAAACAGGGTTTTTCGTGAGTAGCGAGCCGAACCCCGGCACTGACGCATCGGAGTGGGCTGCTGGCTTCCGCCCCTGACCCGTTGTTCCGAATTGCCATGCGGGGAGGCCCGCCGTAAAGAGAATGGCATTATAACGGCTTTTTATCCGAAATACCAAGTATCGCGGCACAATATGCCGCCACTGCGGCAGAGGCCGTCTGAAATTTCGCTTCCCGGGCCGCCCGCCCGCAACGCAGGCTACGGATTGTCAGCAAAAACCACCGCTCCAGCCGCTTCCCGCCGTCATCCGCGCCCGACGGTGCAGTAAAATAAGCCCTTTTTCCCATTGAAAAATAATGGAAATTAAACTACATTAACACCTTCCCCTTGGCCGCATTCCTGTTTTCAGACGGCCTCAAATACTAAAAAATACCGAACACCAGAACGCCACCATGACCACGACTACCGCCCCGCAGCGTATTCGGGAAATTCCCTACAACTATACTTCCTACACCGACCGCGAAATCGTCATCCGCCTGTTGGGCGATGAGGCGTGGCAGATTCTGCAGGACTTGCGCGGACAGCGCAGGACGGGGCGTTCGGCGCGGATGTTGTTTGAAGTGTTGGGCGATATTTGGGTGGTCGTGCGCAATCCGTATCTGGTCGATGATTTGCTGGAGCACCCGAAACGCCGCGCCGCGCTGGTGCGGGAAATGCGCCACCGATTGAACGAAATCCGCAAACGCCGCGACGACAATCCGCAAGTCGATGTATTGGTTGCGGCGGCGGAAAAGGCAGTCGAGCGTTTTGACGGCAGCTTTGACGAAACGCGCCAAAAACGGCGGCAGATTTTGGAACGTTTAAGCAAAATCACCAAGCCGCACAATATTATGTTTGACGGGCTGGCTCGGGTAACGCACGTTACCGACGCGACCGACTGGCGCGTCGAATATCCGTTTGTCGTCGTCAATCCCGATACGGAGGCGGAAGTCGCGCCTTTGGTGCGCGCCTTAATCGAGCTGGATTTTGGTCATTATTCCGCGCGGCGGCGGCACGGGTTATACCGGCGGCGCAGTGCGCTGGATGCAAACAGTGCGGTCATCAATACGGAAAAAGCTCGACAAGCATCGCGGCGTGGAATTTGTCGAACTGGCGGGCTTGGACGGCAAACATCCGATTATCCATTGCGGCGCGGGCGTGGTCACGCGGCGGGTGGAAAAAACCGCGCATCAGGCGGGTTTGGTGTTCGCCGTCGATCCGACTTCCCGCCGATGCGTCCTGTGTGGGCGGCAATGTGGCGATGAACGCGGGCGGCAAAAAGCCGTGCTGTGGGGGACGGCCTTGGACAACCTCGCCTACTGGAACATGGTCAACCCGCAGGGCGAATGGCTACGCATCGAGCGCGTGCGCCACAATTTCGGCAAAATTCACGATGAAGAAACCGCCGTGTTCGACGTTCACACGCTGGATTCAGACGGCCTCAATGTCGTTAAAACCGAACGCTTGGAAATTCCCGGCCACAAATTCCGCAAAGTCGGTTTGGGCAAAGACGTTACCGACAAATTCTTGAGCGGCCTGCCCGGCGTGCAAAAAGAAGGCACGGACGGCATCATTACCAGCGTTGCCTTCGTGTTGCACAAAATGCCGAAATACACGCGCACCGTGTGTATGGAGTTTTTCGGCACAGTCGCCACCGCCACGCCTTCTATCGTCGAAATCCGAGATTTCCTGCTCGCCCACGACAGCGTTCAGCTGGCGGGTTTTCGGTACTGTTGGACTGGCGTTATGTCCGCGCCGTCGGCTACGCCACCAAAGCGGCAGGTAAAGGGCGACCGAAAATGGTCTTGCTGGCGGACGTGGTTTCAGACGACGAAGCTGCCGTGCAGGCAGCTGCCGAACACATCTGCGAACTTGCCCGCGCCCGCGACGGCGAAGGCTTTATCGCCGTATCGCCCGAAGCGCGCAAAACCTTCTGGCTCGACCGCAGCCGCACCGCCGCCATCGCCAAACACACCAACGCCTTTAAAATCAACGAAGACGTGGTGATTCCGCTGGAACGGCTGGGCGAATACTCGGACGGTATCGAACGCATCAACATCGAGCTTTCCATTCAAAACAAACTCAAACTCTGTGCTGAATTAGAGCAATATCTGTCAGGCAAACTCCCCATCGACAAAATGGGCACGGACCTGCCGACCGCCGAACTTTTAGGTGAACGCGGCAAACACGCCCTTGCCCACGTTTCCGCCGTCAAAGAGCGTTGGGACTGGTTTGCTCGCCCATCTGGACACGCCGCTTGCTGACTACAAATCCCGCTACGGCGCAGCCGTCCATGCCGCGCCCGAGCCAAAGACGACGAGAGCTGTTTCACCGCATTCCGCGACTTCCGCCTGCGCGTGTCCGTCAAAGAAGACGTAATGAAACCGCTCGCCGAAATCTTCAGCGGCAAAACCGACACCAAAATCATCGAAGGCTTGGGTAAAATCCACGCCAAAACCGTGCGCGGCAGAGTCTTCGTCGCCCTGCACATGCACGCCGGCGACGGCAACGTCCACACCAACATCCCCGTCAATTCAGACGACGCCCAAATGCGTTTCAGACTGCCCTATCGTTCGGTCGAACGCATCATGAAACTCGCCCGCTCGCTCGGCGGCGTGATTTCAGAGCGAACACGGCATCGGCATCACCAAGCTCGAATTTCTGACCGATGAAGATTTGCAGCCGTTTTGGGACTACAAAAACCAAGTCGATCCCAAACACACCTTCAACCGCCACAAACTGATGAAAGGCTCAGACTTACGCAACGCCTACACGCCGTCGTTCGAGCTTTTGGGTGCAGAATCGCTGATTATGGAAAAATCAGATCTCGGCACCATCGCCGATTCCATCAAAGACTGCCTGCGCTGCGGCAAATGCAAACCCGTCTGCTCCACCCACGTTCCGCGCGCCAACCTGCTGTACAGCCCGCGCAACAAAAATCCTGGCGTGGGGCTGTTGACCGAAAGCATTTTTATACGAAGAGCAAACCCGCCGCGGCGTTTCCATCAAACACTTCGAAGAACTCATGGACATCGGCGACCACTGTACCGTGTGCCACCGCTGCGTCAAACCCTGCCCCGTCAACATCGACTTCGGCGACGTAACCGTAGCCATCCGCAACTACCTTGCCGATTCCGGCCACAAACGCTTTGCACCCGCTGCATCGATGGGTATGGCGTTTTTGAACGCCACCGGCCCTAAAACCATCAAAGCCCTGCGCGCCGCCATGATACAAACCGAGCTTCCCCGCGCAGAACTTCGCCTACAAAATCGGCAAACTTCTTCCAATCGGCACCAAAAAGCAAAAAGCCGAACCTAAAGCCACGGTCGGCACCGCCCCGGTCAAAGAACAAATCATCCACTTCATCAACCGTCCTTTGCCCAAAAAGCGTGCCCGCCAAAACACCGCGCTCCATGCTCGGCATCGAAGACGACAAAAGCATCCCCATCATACGCAATCCCGCCGCGCCTGAAGATGCCGAAGCCATGTTCTACTTCCCCGGCTGCGGTTCCGAACGCCTGTTCAGCCAAATCGGACTCGCCGTCCAAGCCATGCTCTGGCACGTCGGCGTACAAACCGTCCTGCCGCCCGGCTATATGTGTTGCGGCTATCCGCAAGACGCAGGCGGCAACAAAGCTAAAGCTGAAGAAATGAGCACCAACAACCGCGTCGCCTTCCACCGCATGGCGAATACCCTCAACTACCTCGACATCAAAACAGTCGTCGTCAGTTGCGGCACCTGCTACGACCAGCTCGAAAAATACCGCTTCGAAGAAATCTTCCCCGGTTGCCGCATCATCGACATCCACGAATACCTGCTCGAAAAAGGCGTGCAACTGAACGGCGTGAAAGGCCAGCAATACCTCTACCACGACCCCTGCCACACACCCATCAAAACTATGAACGCCACCCAAATGGCAAGCAGCCTCATGGGGCAGAAAGTCGTCTTAAGCGACCGCTGCTGCGGCGAATCCGGCATGTTCGCCGTCAAACGACCTGACATCGCCACCCAAGTCAAGATTCCGCAAACAGGGAAGAAATCGAGAAAAAACCTCAAAAGAGCTGCCGCAGAGCGAACCCGTCAAAATGCTCACCACCTGCCCCGCCTGCCTGCAGGCCTGAGCCGCTACGCCGACGACAACGACATGCCTGCCGACTATATCGTCATCGAAATGGCGAAACACATCCTCGGCGAAAACTGGCTGGACGAGGTTTGTAGAAAAAGCCAACAACGGCGGCGTGGAAGAAAGTGTTACTGTGGGGCTTGGTCAATATACAAAAGGAAAAGGCCGTCTGAAAAACATTTCAGACGGCCTCCACTCTATAAAAATGGCGGTTAACCGATAAACTGAGACGCCGAAACCTCCGCCTGTTCGTCAAAACGGACAAACACATTCGCATTTTCCGAACCCGCCGCACGGTAAGCCAACGTATGCTCGTCAGCCTTATAAACCAAAGCCGAAGACGAAATGTCCGTATTATCCAAAAATATTTTCCCATTTTGAAATTTTTCAGGATGGTCGCTGAAAAGCGTCCTCAACCTTCCCAGATCAAGAAAAATCATCACGGCCGAAATCGGTAACGGTATCCACTTTTACCGGCGCGGATGTCTTCCGCCGAAAAACAATCGTATCGCTGCCGCCGTTACCCTTGATGGTATCGCTGCCCAAGCCGCCCCAAATAATGTCGTTACCTTTACTGCCGACAATGGTATCGTCGCCAGCCGTACCTTTGACGGTAATAACGGCCTGATAAACGCCGTCGGCTGCGGACTGGATTTTTCTCCGTACCCAAATCCACTAGGGATTTTCAGACGGCCTGTACACCGTATTTCCTTCCTCTTGCGTTCCGGTCATCTCGACACCTTTGACACTGACTACGCTGCCGTCTGCCTTTTCAGTTTGAACAATAGCCAAACCCATGCCCTCATCCGAGGCCATTGCAGGTTCTGTAACGGCAAACGGCGTACTGTTAGCATCCTGCGGATCGCTTTTGAGCTTGGCTTCGATGCCGTCTGAAAAACCGTCGCGGTCGGTGTCTGTTTTGTATGGATTGTTATAATGGCTATCAATACGCGAACCATATGAAAAATATTTTTCCAGCTTTCCAGTAGCATCTTTTTCATAGAAACTGGACATACTGTGCTTTCCCCACCAATCTGATTGTTTAAAAATCAAAAAGTTGTTTCATCATATGCTCCCAATCCTTTGAAACGTATATTTTCTGCTTTATTCTTTCCGCTAAAAATAACCGAATATTGCTCCCAATACAGTCCCTACAAAAGGGAAAATAGTGAGATCCAGCCACTGCCCATTTAGCCGCCTCCGCTACTCCCACAACTTTTGATAGTGTCTCTGGCATCCCAGCACTTACAAATTCATTTCTGATTACATAAGAATCGGTAACGTGTTTTAGTTATTGATGAAGTTATATCTCCACTATCTATGATTTCTGTTTTAGTTAACTGATCGGTAGTTTTGCGTGCAAATTTCAAATCATTTGGGGAGTGTTCATCAATTTTTAGAATAGCTGGATTAAACAAAGCACTATGCTTCATTATATGCGACCATTCTGGATATTTCTGCATAGTATATGCAGTAAAATATTGTGCTAAATATCCACCCAAAAGAATGACCAGTAGCATACACATTTTCAGGATGATATTTTAGTGATACTAGCCGCCACACCTAAAAGGTTTTTGTGCCTGACTAGGAGTATTTCCAAATAGATAAATCTAAATCGGCCCACCAATCTTTTAGGACTAGTCAGTTGCGTTCCCCTAAAAGCAACAACAATATTTTTATAACTACCATCCACTCTTACTTCATTACCAAATACGACATAATCCAAACCGCTTTTTCTGATCATGCCTTGATTCAAGAAATCCCATCTTTCTGACAATTCACCAACATCAGCAGCATTTTTCATTTTTCAGTATTAATATTTTTGATTAAATTTCTGTCTTGATGTGAAAATACCCTCTGTAAATTCAAATCACTTTTTTTCATAAGCCAACAAGCAAACATCCGCAAATCACGTTCGGAAACGTTTCCATTCTTTAGGTGCTCTGTCTATTACATCTATCAAACCGTCTTTATCAGTATCCCGTCCGTAGATAGATGAAGCAACTTTGTCGGGATTAAGTGTGATAACTTCCGCACCGGTATTCGGAAGGCTAAGATGCCGCCCGCCTGCTTTGGTTTCTGTTTGTACGGCAGCAACCGAATACTCCAACGAAGCCGTATCAAACGCCATGTCCTCCGAAGAAGTAATACTGGCTGATGCTCCGTTCGGATAATAGATATGCGTGGTAATCTGCGCTTTTTCGGCAACAGGGCGGGGTTTCGGGCGACGTTACCTTGCTACCTGCCGCCTCATCCGGTTTGGGTCGGGCAGGTGCCGTTTAGTCATTATTATGGACAGGATTGTTTTCAGACGGCCTTTCCGCCTTATCGCCGTTGTTCTCCCGGTCATCCTGCTGCGGAACGTTTTTCTCGGATACCGGCTGTTTCTTAGATTCTCCACCGCCGGAGCTTTTTCCCTGCTGCTGCCAATACTGCGCCCCGCCAAGCAGTGCCGACAAGCCGAGCAGCATTTTGGCAGATACGGCGGACGCGGCGGGCTGCGGAATGGTGATTTCTTCGGCTTTAATCGGTTTGAGCGGCACTTCCTCCGCCAACATCTCTACCGTTTCGACAGTGGGAAGTCGGCTGACTTTCGTGTCGGCTAGAATGGGGAGCAATTCCGCTTCTCCCTCCAGCATATTTTTCGATATCTGCGACCGACGCATCTTCAAAAATGATTTGATTATCTTGCGGTAATTCAAAAATCTGTTGCAGTATCCTTGATTGCCATTTCGTTTCCCTCTCTTGTTAAATTTAAAATCGAAATTATAAATTAAATTATATTTTTGTTAAATATGAAACATGACAATTATTCAGAATATAAAAAGGCCGTCTGAAAACATTTCAGACGGCCTATCGAGTATCGTTAAACCGGCCTGACTGCCGGTCCGAAATCTTCAGTAGCGGACTGTCCAGCCTATCTCGCCGCCCGCGCGCATCGGGACAAGTTCGCCGTCGCCGTATGGGACGCTTGCGGGGACGGTTTGGCTTTGTTTGACGAGCGTTATCGTGTCAACGTTTTCGGGAATGCCGTAGAACCTTGCGCCGTTTTTCGAGGCGAAGGCTTCGAGTTTGTCCAACGCGCCTGCTTTTTCAAACACTTCGGCGTAAAGCTCGATGGCGGTCATGGCGCTGAACATACCGGCGCAGCCTGGGCGTTTTTCTTTGGCAGATTTGGCGTGCGGAGCGGAGTCGGTACCGAGGAAAAATTTGTGCGCCTTCTTGCCGGTAACGGCAGCGACCAACGCCTGACGGTGGGTTTCGCGTTTGAGTACGGGCAGGCAGAAATGATGGGGCGCACGCCGCCGACCAAGAGATCGTTGCGGTTGAGCAGGAGGTGTTGCGGGGTAACGGAGGCGGCAACGTTGTCGCCTGCTTCAAAACCAGGGCGGGCGGCTTCGGCGGTGGTGATGTGTTCGAACACGACTTTGAGATTCGGCACTTGCGCCAAAACAGGCTTCATCACGCGCTCGATAAAGGCGGCTTCGCGGTCGAAAATGTCGATTTCAGGGGTCGGTTACTTCGCCGTGAACGAGGAACAGGATGCCCTGTTTTGCCATTTCTTCAAAACGGGGATGAGTTTGAACAGGTTGGTTACGCCGGAATCGGAATTGGTCGTCGCGCCTGCGGGTAGAGTTTGAAGGCGACGATGCCGGCGGCTTTGGCTTCGCGCACCAGCTCGGACGTGGCTTGGTCGGTCAGGTAAAGCGTCATCAAAGGGCGTCAAACGCGCTGCCTTCGGGCAACGCCGCCGATGCGCGCTTTGTAGGCAAGCGCGTCAGCGCTGACGACAGGCGGTTTGAGGTTGGGCATGATGACGGCGCGCCCCATCTGGCGGGCGGTATAGGGTGCAACGGCTTTTGAGCGCGTCGCCGTCGCGCAGGTGCAGGTGCATATCGTCGGGGCGGATGATGGTCAGGGGTTTGCATGAATGTTCCTTATTCGGAAGGGGCTGTTTCGGGTTTCAGACGGCCCGAACGTATGACGAGGCCGTCTGATGGTATGGCTCAGTCCTGCTCCAGTATCGGGGCGGAATGGTAAACCTGATGCGTGAGCATCAATGCCGCCTGAACGGGCAGACGGTCGGACGTCGAGGTATTGGCGGTCAGTACGGTTTCGCTGCCGCTGCCGGCGAGCCGCCATGCGTAGGAAAAGCTGGCGGATGGGGAACGGCGATTGCGCGGCGTTGTCGGCACGCAATTCGACGTTTGCGCCCTGCGCCCGCGTTTGACCAGTTCTTCAAACTGCTGCCGCACGGTGTTTTTCGTCGGCCTTGGCGGTTTTGACGCTGCAACTGTCCGGCGAGAGGCCGAGGTAATAGTCCGCGCCGTCTTTTGAATCCGCCAAACGGCCTGTACGCCCGATTCCATCATACCCGGAGGCAGTTTGTTCACTTCGTCCGCCGCCAGCTTCTGCGCTTGGCGCGATTCGGCCCATGCCGTCACTTTGGCACCGTCGCCGCCGTTGGCTGCGCAGGACTGCTCAAACAGCGCCACGACTTCCCTGCCCTGCCGCTGCAACTGCTCCGGCGGCACGGTATCGGCGCGGCATCCGCCAGCAGTATGCCGAACGATGCCGCAGACGCGGCAATACGCATTTTCAGACGGCCTCCCGACTATTTATTTATGCCGCATGACCAGCGTAAACACGCCGTCCGCTTCCTGGATTCGAGCAGGATATGTCCCGTCTGACGGCAGAACGCTTCAAAGTCGCCCGGCGCGCCGTCGTCGGTCGCCAAGACGGTCAACACTTCGCCCGCCTCCATCTGCGCCAGTGCTTTTTCGCCCGCAGAATCGGCAGCGGGCATCGCAGGCCAGTAACGTCCAAAAATCTATAGTCATGGTATTTTTCAAAATTAAGATTGGGTTAATTATACCGCAGTTGCTTTGCACTGCACCTTCAAACCCTACAATGGCCGTTATTTTCAAGATGGAGAATGCAATGCGACGCATCAGCCTGCTGGTTCTGGCCCTTGCCGCGGCCCATGCTTACGCCGCCGGTTCCACCGACAAAGACTCTTTGGTCAATACCCGCTACAAAGAGAGTGCCGCCGAGAAAAACGCGCGGGAATTTAAAGAAGCGGACATCCCCCTGCCCGCATTTCCTGATCCGCACGCGGCAACTGGTTCGACATCTATGTCGACCGCAATTACGGAAAATTCCCGAAAATCCTGACCGACAGCATCGAAATCGCTCCCGACCGCAGCATCCGCTATGTGTTAAACGTCAAATCCGCACAAGGTTACGACAACCTGAGTGCGGAAGGCCTGTCTGCGCCGACGCTTCTTTTCAGCTCCGGCAACAGCAAACGCTCGTCCTACAAAGTGTTCGGCTACGGCGACACGGTCAACAAACGCTGGATCAGCCCGCGCAACGGCACTTGGAAAGACATCGGTTCGACCATGAGCAGAAACGACGCGCTGCACACCGTCATCTATAAAACCTTCTGCGAAGACGGCGTCCCCTCTTCCGTCGACGCCCTGCGCGCCCGATTGACGCAACGTGCGGGCAGATACTCCCTCGCTGACCAACCGCGACAAATAAAGCCCAAAAAGAAAGGCGGCAGGCCGTCTGAAAAATGGTTTCAGACGGCCTCTTTGATCATCCCGCGAAAACGGCCTTATGTTTTGACGCGCGGCTTTTGTGAGCCGTCTGAAAAAGAAAGGAACAGGATGAACATCGGCGAAATGGCGAAACGCAGCGGCCTGAGCAGCAAAAATGATTCGCGACTACGAAAAATCGGCCTTATCCGGCCCGCCGGACGCAGCGAATCGGGCTACCGTCGCTATACTGAGACAGGATTTGGAAAACCTGAGCTTTATCAGGCACGCCCGCGACGTGGATTTCTCTCTGGCGCAGATTAAAACGCTGCTGCAACTGAAAAAGCAACCCGCAACGCACCAGCGCCGAAGTCAAACGGCTGACCGCCGAACACATCGCTACGCTGCAAGCCAAAATCGACCGCCTTCAAGATATGGTAAACACATTGAAAAACTGGCACGACTGCTGCTGCGGCGACAATCGCCCTGACTGCCCGATTATCGAGCAACTTTCCGGATACGGAAAGCCGCCGAACTAACACAGAGGCCGTCTGAAACGGCAAAAACCTGCCCGATTCCTTCGGGCAGGGTTTTATCCGTTATCGGGCGGTCAGAACTTATGCACCATGACCCAACGATGCGCCGCTCTGCTCGATTTTGCCCGCTCCGCCGCAGTCAGGCGGGTTTTGCCGCCGACGCGCAGATAGCCGATTTGTCCGCGCAACGCCGTGCGCTTGCTGAACGTGTAATCGCCGCCGACGATAATCTGATCGAATTTGTCTACCAGTTTCTCACCGCTTTCCACCCCTTGGCCGGCCAGCCGCGGGCATAAAAATACGCGGCCGCCAGTTGCCGAGAGTTGTAACCGGCGGTAACGGCGGCATCAACTACCTTGACGGCTTCCTGCTTGCCCGTATCGGCGGTTATGCCGCTGCCGTTGTAATGTTGAAAACCGCTGGTAAAAATGGCCAGATAATCATTGGCGGTTTCATTGCCTTTGGCGTATTGCGCGCCCAAACCCAAAAACAGATTATCCTTTGTCGTAATAGCTTTCCAGGCGGACGACATGGCCGTCTTTCTTTCGCCGCCGCCCGTTTCGGCATAACGGTTTTTACGCGGGTTGTAGGCCAAATTGGCGGTGAACCCGCTGTTTTCGTAAGTCAGGCCGACATTGTACTGATCGCGGCCGGGTTCGGCATGGGTGTTTCTGTCGCTCGGATTCTGGTTGTCGCGCGGAGAATATTGCAGGTTCGCTTTCAAACCGCCGAACGAAGGGCTGTCGTAACGCACGGAAGTCGTGCGCGAACCGGTGCGGACATATGCCCCCAAACCCAGTGCGCTGGATTTTGTACAGCCATGTGTCGATGGTATCCATCTCATTGAGCAGGTTATTCGCTATGACCCGCACGGATTTTACCGAACCCGCCTTCCAAACCGATGAAGGAATCACGGCTGCCCCAATTGGTGCTGTTGCTTTCGTTTAAAAACAGACGTGCGCTGCTCAACCTGCCAGATGGCTTTCAAATCATCACCGATTTTTTTCGCTGCCCTTGAAGCCGATGCGTGATGTGTTGTCGTTGATTTTTGGTTACGGTCGGACTTTTCTCCGTGCCTGAACCTCCTTTGATTCTGACCTGACCTGCCGATACGCTGCTTTTTGATTTGGCCGTACAGGGGTTACTTCCGCCGCTGCGGCAAACGGCAGAGCCTGCCGTTACCAAGGCGATGATGGTTCTTTTTCATAAAATTGTTCCGGAAATTTATCGCCGGGAAATAGTAATGAAAAATTTAATGTTCAGACAATGTTTTCAACTTGATAAAGATTATTATTTATCGCGCTTTATACCGTTTTTGCAACACCTGTACGGCCAGCAGGGCCGCCAGCGTACCGAACCGATATTTCCGGCTGACCGGCAATCCGGCAACCTTTCTGCAACAACTCGCCCGTAGCCAGTTCGCTGCCCCAATCAAGCAATCTAAACAGCGGTTCCTGCCGATTGCGCCGCTTCTCCTCCGACTTTTGCCGCTTAAGGTGCGCCGCGGCAATTTTCAGGCGTATCAGTTTGATTTCCAACTGTAAAAGTTCTCTGGTCTGTTGCGCCTCCCTATTCATCGCCTTCTCCTTTTCCGTCGGCAGCCTCCATCCCCGTTTCTCCGCGCAGATAGGCAATATCGGTCTGAATATCGCGTAAAGTTTCAGAAATCCGGTTATTTTTGTCCGCGCCAATTTTCAATGACCGCACGCCCCGCCGCCGCAATCACCAACAGGCAGAATGCGGCGATACCGAAAAACACCCACACCGCCGCCATGTCGTCCAATATCCTGTTTTAAGCCGAACAGCACGCTGATCAGGCCGACAAACAACAATACCGCCGCCAACACCAGCCACACTGCCGCGCGCAGCACGTTTCCGGCCTGCTCAGCCAAATCCAGGTTCAACACCTGCAAGCGCAGCAGCAACAAATCAACGCCTTGGTTAAACAAGAATTTTCGTCTGCTCGATGTTCTGCCTGATGCCCATCTTCCACCCTCGCACGGTAAGGACAGAAATGCCGTCTGAAAACTTTTCAGACGGCCTCTCGCTACATCATTAACGGCGGTTCAGCAATACGCCTACTACCAAGCCGGCCAGTGCGGCAAAACCCATTGCATAATAAGGTTTCTCGCGTACCGCTTCGTCAGCCTGACGCGACGGTGTTTAACCCGCTCCGCAGCTTCCTCTCTCAAAGCGGTCGAAACATTCCTTACCGCGTTTGAAACGTTCGCCGGCTTCTTCGCCAAACTCCGCAAACCGCTCTTTAGCCTGCCCCGCATGATATTTCACACGTTTGGCGGCCTCTTCTTCAAAACGGCCCAGTTTTTCCTTAGCTGCATCCAGCTTGACCTGCAATTTCGCTTTAGCTTCCTTCGCCTCTTTCGTTCCTTCTTCGACACTGTTGTCGTACAACTCCTGCACATCGTCCATCATAGAACGGATGTCCTGCAACAACGCATCCCGACGCGCTTCAAAAATCCTGTTTGCCCATAATTCTCTCTCCCTAGATGTCCGGCCGTTACCATCGGCCATATTAATCAATACATTCACGAATGGTCAGTATAAGAATATCTCCAGCCGCCGACAAGCGTATTATCGAATTAAAACATTTCGAAATTTTTATGAAAAACCGTCCGAAAAAGGTTTACACCTCCTTGCAGACGCGCCTCTGTTATAGATTAGCTCAAACGTTTCGCCAAGCCTTTT
>BNJT01000957.1_pt1 | contig 33823 bp, 49 predicted proteins | sample 8540491 | NCBI WGS metagenome assembly BNJT01 (sample SAMD00202455, study PRJDB9452) | human saliva metagenome | host: Homo sapiens | reverse complement strand
GATGAAAACAGTTTGTTGCACGTGTTCTATCAAAGTTAGCTCACACTCAACTTTTTATTTGATTGTTTTAAAATTGCGCGGATATAATCTCAAGTTTCAAATGAAAAATTAGAAAAAAACGAGGTCTAACCCCCTTAAACAAAGGGATTCAGACCTCATTCTTTTTTAAAAAGTATTTACCCTAACGATTACCTTTTTAAATTTTTAGCATCACCAAATAACTTTCTAATTTGTGCCATTTAATACTGACTTCATTACAATTTAACTCCTAAAAATTTAGCAATCTTATCCATGTTTTTCTACTATAATGATATTTCACTATCACTTGTTCTATCATACTAACTTCAAATTAAGTTCTTTCATAGCCTCTATAATTTCTCTTGAACTTAATTCTCTATTAAGACCAATCTGTATTATTCTTATGAATAATAAAAGCTAAGAAACAAATAAAGAAAATGTGATTGAATATGATTATCATTACTTAAATAAATAGGTCTTGTCTTAATATCACTTTTAGTAATCTTAAAAACTTTCCTCTATTAAATATTGATTCTTATATGCCTTAATAATATCTTCATCACTCATATTAAGACAAGAAGTAATTATTACAGAATAACCAGAAGTTTCTTCATATTTTTTTCTAATCTATCTTTATCTATATCAACCTTTATATCTTCAACATCAATAAGAGAAGAAGAAATCTTTTTAATAGTATTAGTAAGTTTTTTTCTTACTATTAATATATTCATTAGCATTTTTCAAGTTCACTCATTCTAATATGTTCAGATCTATTATCATATTTTTTTAGAATACATAAATAAATATCTTTTGTCTTAATTCAACCTTTTTGTTTATTACCATATATATCACTAACAAATCTATTAACTAATACATCAACACTTTTATAGAAAACCATTAGCATTAGGATTATTAATCATAGCTTCTTCAATAACAGGTTTAACACATTCTTTAAACATATTAAATTCTTCTTTATTAAATCTAAGAAGAGAATGTTTAAAAATGTAATTAGCTTTCACCCTAAAAAGAGTAGCAACAATATTATTATTAGAAACAAGCCCAGCATCAGCAACAACAACAGCTTTTCTAATAGGATAAGTCATATCTAATTCTTTCATAAAATCAACATAAGTAGAAACATCATTTCTATTACCTGCAAATAACTTGTAATCAATAGGGTAAACCATTATTATCAGTAAGAAGAGCCATTTGTATAGTAGGGCAGTTATTATTAATTTTAGAATAACCTTTTTAATTAATTTATTATCTTCTATATTTTCATTTATATCAGTATATATGAAATAGTTAGTAACATCATAATGGAGTTGAGATAAATCATATTTAATAAATTTAGCGATATTATCTTTTATAGCATTAATGAATAGATGTTTTATACTTATGGAATATATCTAAAAGCTCTATATATCATCAAGTTTAAATTTAAAGTTTTTCAGCATAATTATTAATATTTTCAAAAATCTTTAGCTTTTAGAAGAAGGGTACATAATTCTTTTGATTAATTAAAAATTGAAGAATTTTAGATAAAGGAAGTTTAGTTTTTTTCTTCATATTTAATTTTATTGAAAAAGATATTCAAATTCTAAAGAGTGATAAAGTTTAGTTATGAATATACAACCTAAATTTGATATTAAAGAAGAATTATCTTTTTAATTTATCTTTAATAGTTAAAATGTCGGTAATAGTTAAAGAAAGTCTTTTGTCTATTTTTGTTCTTTAAGTTCTTTAGATTCTTTTAAGAAGAATATTTTTTTAAAATGTTCGTAGGGATTATCATAAAGTTTTTTTCTAATTCATCAACTCTACCAATTAACTCACGAGTTTTTAACTTTTATTTGTATATTTATCATATACTCCTATAACTTTTGTATAGGTATACTCTACCTTGTTTGTTTTTTGTCTTTTCAATATTGATATACATTAGTTTATCTCCTTTTTGTCATATATTATATTATACCACATAATGATAAAATTAACAGAGTACTTTTAATAAAATATTTGACATAAAAAACGCATTTTATTTATACGAGTTAGAGAGAGGGTATAAGGGCTTTCATTTTGAAACTTCCGAATCTTTTAGATACTCTGTGAAACCGTATGAATAAAGGGCTAGAATATTAAAAACAACTTTTTCAGTAAATTTCGCAATATACTTAACTTTAGTGTTATAATAATAGTGTAAATAATTACATTATTGAAAACAAGTTTAAACATTATAAAAGTTAGTTTTCGCACTAACTTTTTATACATAGTTATAATAAAAAGGCAACTGCCAGAATGGGAGGTGTCTTATGTTTAAACTTAGTTATAAAAATTTTTAATATTAATTATAATTTTTATTATATGTACTAATAGCATATTAGAAAATATTGTAAGAAATAAAATTTTTTAGAGGTGCGACACCCTTTTATTTTAATAAATAAAACAGAAACAGGAACTCCCTTACGTTAAATACAGAGAAAATGGCTCGCCCATTTATTTGTATAACGTGCTATAATTCGTATTCTTTTCTATTTATTGCAAATTTCAGAAGGATTATCTAAAATTCAGAAATTAAAACTAGTGTTCCTTGTAATTCCATAATTAATTTTTAAATTTCTAGTCATAAAACTTCCTATCCTTCCATTATTCCAATATCTAATTGCATATACTACCTCCTTTCAATAAATTTATACCTCAATATTTATCAAGTTTTAATATTTAAAAATACTGTTCTCAATCATATTTTAGAATATTGATTAACTTGAAAAGATTATTAAAAATAATTTTAAATAAAAAGAACAGATTAATTACTGTTCTTTTAAATAATAATAATTGATTCTACGTGATAATAGCCAATACATAATCCATAAATTATAATAAATCCATATTTTACAAAATGATTTTTCAATCTCAAAAATAGCTTACTATAAATCCCATATAATAAAATGATAAAAACATAAAATGAGTTTTCATATATATCTCCTTCCTTTTTAATAAACTTTTTGTATGAATAATACTAGGACCACTTTCATCATATTCATCCGTATTATTATTATTATTCTCATTGAATAAATTAAATTAGTAATCTTACTATAATCAATTTTAGGTTCATCATATATTGTTAAATTTAGGATATATCTATATTTCTTCTTCTTTCTCTAATAGAAGTTCTCTTTCTTTTCTCTTTCCGCATTTTGTTCCATTCAATTCATTACGAATATAGTTAACAGCACTTCCTTAGTACTTTAACTCCACCAATAGCAGCTCCAGCAGCACCTCCGCCAACAGCACCTGTAATGGTTCCTACTCAGGGAATAAAAACACTACCACCCTGCTGCTCCAGCAGTAGCCACTCAACTCCAGCATCAATTATTCCATTGAAAAATCTTTATTATCATTTAATTGTAGGGTCAGTTGGTTGAATAGGATAGTTATTTTCTTCCAGCTAATCCTATTATGAAATAACAGATAATATTAATAATATCTATATATAAATCACTCCAGTTGTCAATTTATTAAAATAGCTATTTTAAAAATTATAACATAATTCAATAAAAGTCAATATAACAGTATATATATTTTATAGATAGAATCAATATATAAAAATTTATACTTATTCAAAGATTTCCTTTTAAAAATTCACTTTTAATTTGGTTATTTATATAATAAACTATAAAGTACAATTAAAACTATAAAAATAAAGCAGAATATAATCTGCTCTTTTATCTACTATACCCTATCTCTATTTATTAGATTCTCTATTTCTTGTATTAATGAATTAAGGTCCGTATAACATTCATAATTTTAATTCAAAATACATATTTCCATTTGAATCTATTATTAGTAAATGGATAATTTTATATGTAAACCTTATACGCACTTTTATTTTTCTTTATTAAATTTGTTCTTCTCCAATAAATTTTTCTAGTTCTTCTTTTGTCAGAAATTACATTCTTTTAAAGTCATCATAATCAATACTAAATTTTCTTTTCATTTTTATTCTCTCCCTTTTCTCCAAGTATTTATATAGTCTATAGCCGTATATTTTATAACTAAATCTAATTTTTCTCATACATAATTAATATCAAAAATAAATTTATTTTCACTTCTAACAAATTTAACATTTTTATAATTAAAAATTAATTATAGAAATAATAAGTGTCATCAATATTAAAATCAAACATCCTTATTAAAGTTTAAAATAGCATAGCTTCCCTTAATCCAGCCAACTGATATGTTAAAAGGATTTAAATAGCAATCATCTTTATAGTTCCACCTACATCAGATAAAACTGATAATATGCAGGTGCACTAAATAAATAGGTAATAGTAATACATTTACTATTAAATCTCTAATCTTATAATTTGTATCTTTTATTGCAATAAGTATACCTAAAATTAACCCAAAATAAAGTTATTATAATACAAATAAAATAACCTACAATTAAATTTCAAAAACAGATATTTTTATTAGTAAATTTTGTAAATATAATAGTATAGGTATTTGTATATTTATACCCTATATGCATAAAATGATTTAGAAAGGTATATGAAAAATATTAATACTATTTATTAATTTCAAATGTAATAATCCCACTTATTATCAATAACTGTTCTATATATTACATTGGTTATTTCCCCTAACACAAATTATTCCAATTAATCCAGTTAAAGCATATAGTTCATATTCTAATTCTCTTCCTTGATAATTTTAAAAAATACCTATTGTTTTTAGGATAATCCTTTAACAAAAATATATAATAAACTATAGGAAAAATTAAATTAGAGTATAGTCTGACTTATTTTGTAACAATGCTTTATATTCAAAACCACAATCCATATTTTCAAACTTTTAAAAAGACTCTTTTTATTTTCTCAAAATTATTCATTAGCAAACTCCTCTAACATTCTTCCTCTAATGTTCCATTTTAATAAATCTTCCATCAAAACACATCAAAAATTTTTCTCCATCACTTATATAAATAATCTTTACAAAATTTTTTGCATAGTTCTAGATCGATGAGAAGAAACTATAACTATTTTCATTTCTACTTCTTTTTGTAGATACTTCATTACATTTTCACTAGAATATACATCTAATCCTGTAGTAGGTTCATCTAAAATACATACTTTGGGATTTTTAAAAATGCTCTTTGACTATTTGAACTCTTTTGCAATTGTCCACCTGATAATTCTTCTATAAACATCGCAATTTATCTTTTAATTCTAATAATTCTACAATTTTATTAAATAATTTCTTCATCTTTAGTATTACTAAAAATTTCTTTCCCATTCTTATGTTATCTTCTACATTCAAATACCAATCAATAACTTGTTTTTGAGATACATACAATATCTTTATATGTATAATTAAAATAAATTTCACCATCAAAAATCTTTTAATTCCAACCAATGTACTATTTAGTTGTTTTACCTGCTCCATTTTGACCTAATAAAGCAATAAATTCTCATTATTTACTTTTTAAATTTATATTTTTATTACTTTTTATTATTATAGTATGAATTTAAAGGTTACATTTCAATATCGTCTCATATTCTACGCTCCATATATTATATATAATCAACATATTTAACACAATAATCACTTATATTCTAAAAATAAAAATAACATAAACTACACTCCTAATATATTAATCACCTGCATATCTTTTATCAATTTATGTATTTTGGAGAATTAAAAGAACTCACACCTAAATGCGTGTGATTCCTTTATCTTATTTAAAATATCAAGAAACTTATCTATATTCTCAATATTCTATACATTCTCCTTCGTAGCTCTCACATGTTTAGCATCTTTAAATATACATATTTTCTGAATTTGTCTTACTACATATTTTTCTCGCATGACCAACGAGGAACGAAATCCATCTCTGTCTCCGTGTAATATAGAGCTTCGAAGTAATGTTGTGTTTTCTAATCCATAGCTGCACTCAACATCTTTATAAGAAAATCATCCTGCTTTCTATATGCTACAATACTTGCCTCTGGAGGCTAGTATAGGTGGAAGATCAGAATAATAACTGATAAGAAAATCCTCATTTAAACTTTAAACCATCCACCATCTTCCTATAAACGCTTTAACATTATTAGGCAAATCTTCATCTAAACTAATACATTACGTCGCTTTGCACCCATACTCAATACCAAATAAAACTATATCAGGATTATCATATTCTTTTGAAATTAAATTTTACCCAATCCTTTAAATCTCTACCATCAAATCCACCCATAGTATAATATGTACCTGAACTTTTTGCCATGTGCATTTAAGTCTTGTGCAAATACACTATACCTCCTATCGTAAAATTTTTAATGTATGTTGCCATATGACGAGCATTTTTCTCCAAATCCATGTACAACTATAACCCATTTATTTGTATTCTTAGATAAAAATTGATACCCATACTAAATCATTACCTGTATATTTAGATTTTCATTTTAACTTCAATGGCATTTTCATCGAAACCATTTTTGATTTTTCTTTATCTTCATCTTTTAATCCATCTTTGTCTTGATTATTAACCTTAGTTTTATCAACTCAATTGTTAATGCGAAATTTACAAAATAATTTCCAACAAAACCACCTAATACTAACATTGATAAAATTATTCCTAATATACTTTTATAACTCTATTTTTCATGATAACCTCTTTCTTTTTAATATATGTTAGTGTGTATCATATTTTTAATATATTGTAAACTTTTTGACAAAGGCAAAAGGTTAAATAATATATTTTTCACTTTAATTGAATACAAAATTAAATCATGTTATAGCTTAAAATATATATAAATTGAGATCTTGGGAGGAAGTGAAATGGCTTTTGAATTAAAAAATTACCTTATGAGTATGATGCATTAGAACCTATTATAGACAAAGAAACTATGCATTTTTCATCATGATAAACATCACCAAACTTATGTAACAAACTTAAATAATCTATTAGAAGGAACTGGATTTTTGAAAAATTCAAGTATAGAAGAAATTCTAACTTCTTTAGATAAATTACCTGAAGCAAAGAAAAATGGTGTTAGAAATAATGCTGGTGGGGTTTATAACCACGATTTATTCTGGGAAGTAATGATTCCAGGTGGATCTAAAGAACCTAAAAATGAATTAAAATTGCAATAGAAAAAGCATTTTTGGAACTTTAGATGAATTAAAAATGTTTTTCAACGCAAAAGGAGCTGGACAATTTGGCTCAGGTTGGGCTTTAGCTTTGTAACTGATAAAGAAGGAAATTTAGAAGTTTTATCTACTCCTAATCAAGATTCACCTGTTAGTTTAGGTAAAATTGTTCTATTAGAAAATGATGTTTGGGAACACAGCTACTATTCAAACTATCAAAATAGACGTGCTGATTATTTAAAAAGCTTGGTGGGAATTAGTAAACTAGGATGTTGTAGAAAATAGATATTTAAATAGATAAAAATACAAAGAGGATTAGTTTTTATAGAAAAGAATATGTTCTTTCTAAAATTAATCCTTTTTGTCAGTTAAGTATAAAAAGAAAAAGATCATCCAAATATGAATGTCTTAAAAAGGAGTTTCATGAAGAAAAAGTTTTTAGCTTTTTCTCTTGTATGAAAACATATATACACTCAAAAACGTTTCTATTTTCAATTATTTTTCTCTTATTTTTACCTTGATAATTATCTTAGTTTCTTTAAAATTCTAATATTGTTACAGACCCATTTTCTGGTATTATTACTGGTTCTTCTAACTTTTATTCATGTTTTTGCATTACTGTTATAAACGAACCATGAGAAACAACAAGTATATTGGAATCATTTCCATATTGTTTTTAATTCATTTATTCTAAACATTGCTCTATCTTTTTACTCTACACTTTCCAAATCCTTCAATATATAATCCTGGATCAAAATCAGGAATTTGTAGCTTAAATTTATTCCATATTTCACTATAATTTTTCTTAACTTCGTCAATATTTGCTCCTTCAAATTTACCGAAAACCCCACTTTCTAAATTCTTTATACTCAACTTTATTATCATTTTAACTCTAATATATTCAAAATTCTTTCTTTAGTTATTATTGCTCTTTTTAAATCACTACTACATATTAAATCAAACTCTATTCCTTCACAGTTGTTTTGTCTGCTCTTTCTGGTGAATCATCATCTGGTAAAGTTCACTATTTTCCCATCCTCGTATTTTCCTTCAAATTCCACTCAGTTTTACCATGTCTTACAAAATATATTTTTCATGTTCCCTCCTTTGTATTTCTAATTTAAATAATATCATAATAGTTTCTCCTTTACAAGTATTACTAAATTTGCTAGAATAAAAATAAAGAGGTTTAATAATGTTAATATTATCAATGAAAGCTCATGCGATGAAACTTCTATTGCTGTACTTAAAGATGGCAAAAAGTTTTTAAGTAATAGTAGCAAGATCAAATAGATATACACAAAGAATATAATTTGGTGTAGTTCCTGAAATAGCTTCAAGACACCATATACAAAATATATCAACAGTATATGATATGGCTATGAAAGAAGCAAGTTGTTCTATAAAAGATATATCATATATAGCTGTGACTAATACTCCAGGTCTTGTAGGCTCTCTACTTGTTGGTCTTATGTTTAGCAAAAAGGTTTGAGTATAGCAAAATAATATACCTTAATACCTATAAATCATATAGATGGTCATATATTTTCTACATTTATTGAAAATGATCCAAAACTTCCTATGCTCACTTTAGTGGCTCGAGGAGGACACACAACTCTATATCTTATGAAAGAAGATAAAAGTTTAGAAAAATTGAGGTGAAACTCAAGATGATGCAATAGGTGAAGCGTTTGATAAAAAGTGGTGAAGAATACCAGATCTCAGTTATCCTGGAGGACCTGCAATAGAAAAACTTGCAAAAATGGAAAATTCATTAAAAACCACCTACCCTAAAACAGATAATATATATGATTTTAGTTTTAGCGGTATTAAAACTTTTGTTACTAATTATGTTAATTCTGCAAAATGAAAATGAAGAATATATAAAAGAAGATATAGCTCATTCTTTTCAAAATATGGTTTATAGATATAATTAAAAATACTTTAATAAAAGCTAGAATGAATTTAATATTAAAAGCATTTCTATAGTAGGGGGTGTTTCAGCTAATCAGACATTGAGAGAAGCGATAGAACATTCTGAAGAATTAGAAGATATAGACATATTATTCCTCAAATTTGAATATTGTACAGATAATGCTGCAATGATAGCGGCTGCCGCATTTCACTCAAAATAAATTTAAAGAAAACACACATGTAGATGCAATTGATACAAAAAGAAATAAAAACATAGGAGTGTGAAAATGAAATATTTAATAATACTAATAATAATACTTTATTGTTGTATATTTGTATAAAAATAAAAATAAGTGAGTTGATGAAAACATGACAGAAAATATAATTAAAAAGAAAATAATTCAAGAAGAACTCATTTGACACTCCTTTAGAGCAAGAATTTAGAAGAAAATCCTAATTTAGAAAAAGAAAAAATGGATGTGGAAACTGCTAAGTATAAACTTATAGAGAAAGAAAAAATTATTCTTTAACAAAAACCTCTTCCATCTTCTTATTATGTAGATGTAGTTGTACTTATACCTAAAAATACAAATACACTTTATGCTTATTGGGAAGTTAGAGAAGATACATTTAATAATATTTCAAGAAATCACCAATTAAAAATGAGAAAATCCTGTAATAATACTTCAAAAATATACAAGGTATAGAGCAATGTAGAATACAAACTCATTCAAGAAATGGTCGTATGTATTTAAATAATGTAAACTCTAATAATGATTATATAGTTTTCATTAGGGTTCTTAGATATATTTGATAACTTTATTGAAATTGCATACTCTAAAAGAGCAAATGTTCCAAATCCTAATCCTTCGTGAAAACTTTGATGTAACTTGAGGAGCAGCTGATGTATGTATGATGAAAAATAATAAATCAAGAATATGTTTTAAAAGAATTAAATTCAAATAACATAGAAGAATATTTAGGATTTAAACAAGAAATATTGAATCATGGAATTAATAAATGGAGTAGAAAATTCTAAATATAAAGGTTTAATTTTAGATTCTCATGAAAATTCTAGTTTTTATGCTAGGAGCTTCAGAAAATTAGGTTCATCAAATAATAGTAGATAAAGCAAAAGAGCAAATTTTTGTAAATATTTTACAATTTTTGCTCTTTTATATACTATATTTCTTTTTCACTATTAATAACTTTTTCTTTTACGCCTTATACTTTTTCCATATACTTTGACCAAATAAGAAAATTACAGGAATATTTCAAGTCTTCCAATTAACATATCAAAACTAAGTATGATTTTTGAAAAATTAGAAAATGTTGAAAAATTTCCAACAGGACCAACTATATTACCAAGTCCAGGACCAACATTACTAAGAGTAGTTAATACTGCTGTAACATTTGTTTTCAAAAATCAAAATTATCAAAAGTAATTAATAATATTGATACAACACAAATTAAACAATAAAGCATTATATATATCATAACATTATATCTAACATCATTTGTTCTTTTTACCATCCATATTAACTATATCTACTGCTCTTGGATGTATAAGTTTTTCTAATTTTTAATTTAATTTCTTTAAATAATATTAAAATTCTGATACTTTTATTCCTCTCAGTAGAACCAGCACAAGCTCCCATAATTATTAAAGAATAATTATAAACTTACTATAACTCTGGCCAAACATTATAATCAAATGTATATATCCAGCTTTGTAGTTATACACGAAGAAACATGAAAATAAAAGCCCTTCTAAAGGCTTCTTCTAAAACCCCACTAAATTGCCCCCTAATATTTATTGTTATAATACAACCGCAAAAACTATTACTGATATATAATACTTTAATTCCTCATTTTTAAATATAGGTTGAAAATTAAATATTAATAAATAAAAGAATAAGTTAAAAATTTATACCAAATATTAGCATAAATACTAGAAATAACATATTCTATATATGGACTATTAAATGCTGCAATTGATGCATTTCTTGTTGAAAATCCACCCATGTCGTTGTTGAGAAATGAATGAAGCAAAGCTTCATAAAAACTCATTTTACTCAAATAAAAGAAAAACTACCTCAATCACAGTTAAACACAAAAATATATGCTATTAATATCATTGCTGTCTTTTTGGCTTTAGGAACTAATTTACCAACACTAGGTCCTGGAACTTCAGCTCTCAATATAATATTGAACCACCTTCAGCTAAAGGTAGTACATGCCTAACAAATACTAAAACCCCATTCCACCTCTATCCAATGAGTAAATGATCTCACAAAGATAGCATAGATTTAGATAAAATCTCTATATTAGTTAATATAGTAATCCTGTTGTAGTAAATCCTGATACTGTTTCAAATATAGCATCTATATAATTAGGAATATGAGTTTTGTAAATGTAAAAGGTGAAAGCACCAACTAAAGACCTTTATAATCTCCATATTACAGCTATAATTATAAAAACCTTCCTTAGCATAAAAATTTATTATCATCAACTTTTTATTTTTAGATAATATAAAAGTTATAGCTATGGTTATTAATCCAACAAATGCAAATGTAATCTGCATCATTTATTTCACCATAATATATACCAACTAAAGATGGTAATATCATTAGTAAAGCCCTCAACCATTAAAATTTTAGATATTATTTTTATCATTAATTTTTATTCATAACTAACCCTAATTATATCTCTTTAAATCTTTAATCTCAAATGATATTATCATTATTCTATCTTTTTCTTTTATATCTAAATTACCATCAGCAACTATAAATTCTCCGTGTCTAACAACCCAGCTACCAATATATCTTTTCTAAAATAAGATTTTTAAAGGTATTCCTATATATTTAAAATTATCTGGAACTTGAAATTCCAATGCTTTCTGCTTTATTATTAACAAATCTATGAACATAATCTGCTGAAGCAAACCCTATATTTTCCCACAGTTCTTACATAAGTTAATATTAAATCTGTAATTGCTTCACGAGGTGAAAATATAGTCAATCCATAATCTTTAATTAAGTTATTATAACTATTATTATTTACCTTACTTATTATCTTATTTAATTTTTAGCTTTGGCAAATAAAGAAAAGTATTATATTTATTTCATCATCACTGTGAGCTATAAATGTATCAGAATCAAACATACCCTCTTCTTCAAGTACACTAGGATTTGTTGCATCTCCATGTATTATTGTTATGCTAGGAAATATTTCTGCAAGATTTTCTGACAAACTTCTTTATTATTATCATTATTTTAATATCCATTCCATATTTTAACAATTCTTTACATAAATAATAAGTTATCTTACCCACCCTACTATTAAAACACTTTTTATTATTTCTTTCTTCAGTTCCAATTAAATCTTGTATATTCACTACATCTTTACTTGGTAATATGATATATAGCTATCTCCTCTTTCAAGTTGAAAATCTCCCTTGGTATTATTGCACTTTGCTTTTTCTTTCAACTGCACAAACTAATATTCTATCATCAATATCATCAACTTTTCTACCTATTAAAGGATAGTGCCATAATCTAAAGCATTTCTGCTAAACCTTCCAGCAAATGTATCTATTTTTAAAAATCTCCCACAAACTTAAAATTGATTAGCACAATTTCTTTGGCAGTTCTAAGTTCAGGATTTTCGGTAAATCTATATTTAAATCCTCTTTTAAAAATTTATACCTTCCTATATATTCTGGATCTTATTCTTGAAACAACATGTTTTGGCACCAAGTGATATAAGGGAACATACAATATTTAATTCATCACTTGAAGTTACAGCTATTACAAGATCTGTATTTTCTACTCCTGCTTCAATTAGTAAAACATCATTATCTACTCCATCTCCGTTTATACAAAAGTACATCAAGCTCATTATTAATTTCTTCTAATCTCTCTCTATATCTATAACAGTAATATCATGACCTTTCAGAATAAAGTTGTCTTATTAAAGATTGCCCAACTTTACCATTGCAACAACTATTAATTTTCATTTTTCTCCTTATATTATACTTTTTCAATTAATAAATAGAGCACTAAAAAGGTGCTTTTCTATTCTTTATTTCTTACTAAATCAGCTAAAATACCATTTATGAAATTATATTTTCATCTCCATAAATTTTAGATAATTCTATAGCTTCATTTATGTATTTCTTCTCCTATTTCATCTATTGAAAATTTCATAAAATGCCATTTTTAATATGACTCTTTTCTGTTATTCTAAATTTAAAAATGACCATCCCTTAATACTATTTTTATTTCTTCTTTAATTTTTGGTTTCATTTAAAACAAACTACTTTCATCTATGTATTTTTCAAAAAATATAGATGAACTTGTATTCATATTTTCAAGAATTTCTAATTTTCTTTGATTTATATCATTATTTGTCAATTCATGCTCAAATAATACTTTAAATATTTGATCTCTTAATTCTCTTTTGAGTCATCTAATAGTCTCCATCCTCTTTTAATTTCTTCTTTTATTTCTTTAACTTCTTCTAATACTTCTACGCTTTTTCAACTATTTCGCTATTTTCAATAACAGTTTCTAGAATTAATTTTTAGTAATTTTTAATAATAACAGATTTTACTTTAATTCCTGTCATTAAATCTACATATTCTTTTCAAGTTCATTTTGTATTTTCTGATGATTTTTACATTTAAATTTTTCCACATTAAATGTTCTCAACATTACTATAAATACCAAACTTGAAAATGATACAACAGATTCAACTTTAGCATTCTTTACTATGAGATTTAGATTCTAAAAATTTCTTAGATATATCATTTATAGTATCAACACTAACTTCAACATTACCATTACTACTCAGAAGATTTAATAACTTTTTCTTCTTAAATAATCTTTCTATAAAAGCTATTAAAACTATTAATATATACTCATAGCAACACTACCTTATATATATGTTGCATACATTTTATATGGCTCTGTCGATATATCATATCTTCACTAATATGTCGTATACATAAACATATCTGAAATTGTTAAATATGATAATGAAATCAAAATTAAAAAGAATAAAAATTTAATTAGATTATTTAAAAATCTAAACATTAATTTTCACCAACTTCTTCACTTTTTTATTACATTTGATATCCCTAACATTTATTTCTATTTACTTTAATTCCTGTTAAATCTTCTATATATAGCTATTTCTTGGAATTTTAATATAGTTTCTGATATTTTTTATTCCATAATTTACTACTAAAACTCAAGATCAATTACACACTCAGTTTCTCCTAATTCTACATCTATATGTTTAGTATTTCCTATACCAATGTATTTTATTATATTTATTGGTTCTGATTTACCAATTCTATTCTGCGATAGGTACAACCTCATCTACTTCTTTTTATACTTTCTAAAACTATATCTTCTATAACACTCAGGAGATATTTCTATTCTTCCAATATTTGACATAAAGTCCCTCCTTATTTAAAGTCTTGAGTTAATTATATCATTTTATATTAATACAGTACAAGCACTGATATGTTAAATTAATTATTTTTAAATATAAAACAAATATTCATGTGCTATTAATAAAAAATTATACTTTTATACTATTAGTTTTTCCAACAACCTGTTGCTTTACAATTATGTTGTTCTTTTATAATAATTTCTTTTTAATTTAAAAACCTACATTTTCAAAAAGTTTCATAACTTCAAAAGCCTAAAAGGTTGAATATGACCTTTTCATTCTGAGTATCACCTATCAAAATTGCACAATATTTATCTTTTAATACTCTGTATGATTCACTGAGCAACTTTTTCCATTTCTTTTTAGAAATTCAGGTATTTTTAAATGAGATAAATCTTCTTTTAATATTTTCACTATATTGAATTATACTAGCGTAAGGGGGATGTGTACAAATAAAATCTATTTTTCATCTGAAATAAAATCTAAATTTCTTGCATCTCCTTTATGCAAATAAACTTTTCCTTCATTTTTCATAATCAAAATCACATTTACCCTCTACAAATATTTAAAGAATTTTTCACTTTATATCAACACCTATTATATTTCTATTTTAATAATTTAGCTTCAATTAAAGTAGTCCCACCACCTATAAATTGATCCAACACTCAAATCACCTTCATTAGAGTATCTTAATAAAAGATTTTCTAGAGTATATATGGAGACCAATTACCTCTATATTTAGCATCATGCGTTGCCCACTTACCTCTATTTGGAAAAACTCCAGATACTATTTAATTCTAATTCAAATTCCTCTAGTTCCCCATTGTTTTTATATCATTAAAATTCACCTCAATTATTTTATAACTTTAGTTATAATATCATTCTCTAAATCATTGATATTATAAAGATGTTCCAATACATCAAATGTTTCTTCTAAATTATTGCATTTTTCCAACCTATTCCATCTGTAAACCAAATAAATGTTACATCATCTATTTCTTCTATTTCTCTAGTTATTGTTTTATAGCTTCTTGCTGTTTCATTTAATTTAGAACCACTTGAAGCAGTAAAAATTAGTTTCAATAACATATATTTGTTTTTCAGTTTTAATAACAAAATCAAATCTTTTTCTCTGTTTTACCCAGTATTGGAAACTGTTGATAAATCAACTCCCATGAATTTGACTAATATACATTTTTCTTTAAAATAATTATCATCTTTTTAAATCCAGCTTTAGAAATAAATGATTCAACCAAATCTTTCCATCAAATGTCCACCACGATTTTTCTACCATTAGAATCTAAAACCTGTTTCAACTCCCTAGTAACATAATCTAATAAATTATTAATTATTTTTATTTTGTATCAATTCAAATAATCCTGTTTTTCCATAAATATCTCATATTGTTCTAAAGAGTAATTAAGATTTTTAAAATTATATTTATATTCTCCTTCAAAATCAATAGCATATATTTCATCACTTCTTACAGCTAACAAAATTGAATACATTTTAATGTTTCTGGATATTTACTAATTATATTTTTAAAAATCTTCTTTTTATATTTTTAGACCCTATTAATGAATTTAAAATATTTAATCTCAACCTTTATTTTATCAACATTTCTAAAAACTTTTTCAAAATCAATATAGTATTTATAATTTGAAATACTTTTCTCTAAATTCACTTAACCATTCATTAAAAATCTCGTTTATTCATTTCACCCTTAATTTTTATATTACTAACTAAGATTTCTGTTATTTTCCCCATTACTTCCTTTACTATTTATTACTCTTTGAGATTTTACTCTCTTTATAATAAAATTTCTTATAAAGTTCATCAAAAATCATCATCAATATTTTCATTTTTAGGATCTGAATTACTTTCAATAATAATTTTTGCATATTCAATAATTCAAAATATTCTGAAAGCTCTTTTTGCTCCCTATCTTCAAAAAGAAAACTCTGTATAAGATGTAAAAAGAAGCAGTTTTATTTAACTGGTCTATAAGGTGGATCAAAATAAACAAATGTATTTTCATCTATAAAAATTATATGAATTTTTATAATCTCCATAAACAATATTCACATTTTGTAATTTAATAGAAATATTTAATAAATTTTCTTCATCACAATTTTAGGCATTTTATAATTCCCCATCGGCACATTAAAAATCTCCTCTTTTTATTCATAACGATAAAGACCATTAAAACATGTTTTTATTTATCATTAAAGCTGCAAGTTCAATAGAATTTTTATTTAACTCTTTTTAAAAATTAAATTGTTCTCTTTTTACTATAATAATATATTTTCTTTTCATCTTCTATTTTATCTAAAAATTCTATTTCCATAATAAAGTTATCAATAAAAGTTACATTTTCTTTTATTACAATATAACAATTTAATAACTCCTTATTAATATCACTTATATATATATTCTTTAAATCGTATTTATTTTTAAAAATATCAAATAAAAACAGCACCTCCCCTATAAAGGTTCTGCATATTTATTTATTTTATCATTAAATGGATAAAATTTTTCTATCTCCTCAATTAATTGCCCTTTGCCTCCTGCCCATTTTAAAATGGCATTTACATTTTTGTTCATTTTTCATTTTTATTTCCTTATCTAACTTTTTAAACTATTACCTTAACATTAGCTTCCTCCTAATAAATCAACAAGTTTAGTTATAACTTCCCTCATTAATTTCTATATTATACCTATCATCCATTTTAGTAACTTTCTATTTTATTATTATTGACCTTATATCTTTATTCTATTAGTTCCTTTATGTAATTTTAATAATATCTATAAGTTCATCTCTTTTATTAAATTCTTCTTCTATTTTTAAGCTTAATTTCATAAATTTTTAATATTTTGTATATCTTTAATAGCATATTTATTATCATCTAGTTTAGTATATTTAAAAATACAAATATCTTCTTGCTTTAAATAAATACCCTAACCTACTCCATTTCTTTTTGGAAATAACATATATTCTTCTCTTCCATATACTATCAGTTATAACAAACATTTGCCATAAAATCGTTTTTCTTTAGTTATTCTATTTTATAATTTCCAACATAACCTATTTTCATATTATTAGATAATTTCAATACTTTATATAATATATTTTCCTGTAATAATATTCTTAGTGATATTTTTATATATTCCATCTCAAAATTAACTATATCTTTTTAAAGTATACTCACCTGTATCTTTAAACTTAAACTCTTCAATTTCTGTTTTTATAGATTAAGAAAACAATCTTGAACGTACATCATTATCTATCTTAATCTTTTCTTTCCATTTTAAAAAATCAGGTAAATTATCTATTAAAAAGTTTTTCTACTATAACCCAAATTATCAAAACAACCTGCATATATAAGTCCTTCAATATTTGATTTATTAAGAGTTCCACATCTAATAACAAAAATCTTCAAAAACTTTTTAAATTCACCATCATCTCTAATTTTCATAATATCTCTTGAACTTTTTCTGACATTTCTTTAATAGAACTTAAAGGCATAAGTATAGCTTCATCTGAAAATTATAAAAAGAATCGGTAGATTTATTAATATCAGTGATATTAAATCTATACCTTTTTATTTAATTCTACACTCTGCTCTTAAAAAATCTTAGTTTCTGAGTTTTTAATTCACTGCTAAGATATGATCGAATAAAATTCTTTAGAGATATTTTGCCTTCAAACACAATCGTTTGATAGTTATTACTGCATAGCTTACTAGCATGTGCCTTATTAAATCCATAATTCCCTAAATTTTCAATAAGATCATATATTTCTTTTGCTTTTTCTTTGGAACTATAGCATTTTCAACAAATTTCTTTCTGTGTTCTTTTTAATATTTCAGGATACCTATAGCTTTACGCACTCATCAGCACTTAGCTTAAACTATACTCCTGAAATTTCTCGAGCGTATTTGCATAACTTGTTCTTGATAAACTAAAAACTCCATACGTTGGTGAGAGTATTTTTCTAATAAAGGATGTAAATATTTAACCTTAAAATTCTTATTATTCTTAGCCTCTTATCAAACTATCTATATACCCACTTTCTAATGGACCTGGTCTATATAATGCAAGAAGTAAAAGCACATCTTCTAATGATTCTATTTTTAACTGTTTAGCAAGTTTTGTTATTCCTGGTGATTCACATTGAAATACTCCAGTATCTCCTAAATTTAATAAATTATAGGCTTCTTTTCATCTTTTGACTTATATATATTATCCTTTAATCCTGATTTTTCTACACTAGATTTTTATAGTATTTAAGTTTTTAAGTCCAAGTAAATCCATTTTAAATATCCCAATTTCTTCTAAAACTTGAGCTTCATATTGTACTTGATAATCTTTACCATTAAAAACCAAAAGGTAGTTCATTTCTCATATCATGAAATTATTACCCCCAACAGCATGAGTTGGACATATTTTTAAAGCTTTATTTTCTATTCTTTTTAGCATACCCTATTAATACTACATCTCTATTATCATCTAATTTTTCTAAACCATGAAATTTCTATTATACCTTTTATACTTTTTCTGGTATCTCTAATACCTTAGATATATCTTTTAAAGAGCAAGACAGAGTTTTAAATGTAGAGAAGTACAATTTGACTTACATTTCTAACTCCATATTTTCTTTTTAAGATATTCTATAACCTCCACGTCTTTCTTGTTCTATATCTACATCATATCTGGCATAGATATTCTTTCTGGATTAAGAAATCTTTCAAAAGAACAGTCCATATTTTATAGGATCAACTTCTGTTATTCTAGTATATACGATATTGATCCAATCCAGCGCTGATCCTCTTCCTGCTCCTCATATATATTATTATTCTTAGCATAAGATATAAAATCCATGACTATTAAAAATATCTAGTATATCATATTATCAATTTACATCTAACTCATATTTTTATTCTTTTGACTTATCTCATCTGTCATATTAGGGTATTTATTAGGTATATTTTCATTTATTAATTTTTCTATATACTCCCTATCTTTACTTTCTTCATTTTCTAAAACAATAGGAAACTCTACTTTCCCCTTAGTTATTTCCACATTACAATTATTTTACAAGGAAATCCATATTAGACATTGCTTTATCAAAAAGTCTTTACTATATATATTTTCTAAATATTTTTGTTCTTTAAAATATAGGTCTTGATCTTCTAAATAGTTTTTAGAGGTACTCTAATGTTCTATTTTCTTTAATAGCAGCAAATATTTTTGAAGTTCATGATCTTCTCTACTTAGATAATAAACATCACTTGTCAAAATAGGTTCTAACTCATTTTCTTCACATAATTTTTCATACATTTCTCTATTTTCAAAAAGTTGATTTAACAGATACAACTTCTAAATATATATTATTAAACTTATTCTTCAATTCTTTCAACTACAATGTTGATCTCATAATAATCACCTGATTTAATATATTTAGTTAACTCCGACTTAATACCACCACTTAATATATATACATTCTTTTAAATTTTGTATATCTTCTATATCCACTAACAAAAATCCTTTTTCAGATTTTTCATAACTTATAGTTGAAAGTTGTGATATTTCCTTTAATCCCTCATTATTTTTAGTAAATACAGTAAGTGCAAAAATCATCACTAGTAAAACCTCTAATATATACTCTTCATATCCAAGTATAGGTTTAATATTATTTTTATACATATATCATAAAATTTTACTAATCCAAAAAGAGAGGTATCTGTAATACCTAATGCTTCTTGTCCATATTCTTTGCCCTTTCTACATACTCTTTTAAACTACCCACACCTTCAAAGTGAATATTCAGAATGGAGCTTTAAATTAATATATTTCATTAAATCACTCTTATATTATTTTCAACTATATTTATAAACGAATCTATTTCATCAAAACTATTTTCTATAGAAAAACTAATTCTTATTGAACTCATAGCTTCATCTACTACTCAAGTCCTTGGTTCAAGCAATACTTGAGATGCTCCTAAGCGATCTCACTTTGACATGCAGACCCTCCAGAAACACACATACTCCTTCCATATCTAAAAAGAGGTAGCATATATTGTATATCTTTACCTACAATTTGTATATTTAATATATTTATACCTCTTGAATTTATTTTTACCTTATCACCTAATATATCTAATTTTGATATAAAATAATTCATTAAATTATTTAACAATTCTTTATTTTTCAATATTTTCCATTCATATATTTATATACTTCAAATCCAAGTATAATAGAATTAAGATTTTCAGTACCTGAGCTGTTTATTCATTTCATGTTCTCCACCATGAATTTGCTTTGTATAAGGTATATTAGAGTTTTATATAACAAAGACCAAGACCTTTAGGCCCATGAAATTTATGAAAAAGAAGCAGAAAATGCATCTATACCCAATTCTTTTACATATCTATTTTTCTCTTTTGTTAAATATTGTACTATATCACTATGAAAATAAATATTTTTGTTTTTAGAATACGAGAGAATTTCTAATAGGAAAATTTTTACCAGTTTTCATTATTAACAGCCATAATACTAACTAAAAATGTATCTTCTTCAATAGCATCTTCTCACATCTTTTAACTAATATCTCCATTTCTATCTGGCTTAATATATGTAACTCTAAATCCTTTACTTTTCAAGATATTTACATACATTTAAAACTGATGGATGTTCAACACTCTGTTGTTACTATGTGTCCTTCACTTTTTTTCTGCTATTCCTTTTATTATTAAATTTGTAGATTCCGTAGCCCCTGATGTAAATATTAAATCTCTACTTGAAATATTTAAACTTTTAGCTATATATTCACGTGCCTTCTCTATTTTCATATCTTGATACCCTAAAGAATGAGTAGATGATGGATTCATCCCACACTTCCATATATTCTAACGAGATCTTCTAAAATATATCTAAAATCTTAGTGCTAGCTGCATTATCAAAATATATGCTCATTTTATCCTCCCAAATACATTTCCTAATAAAAGTGCTAAAACAGATAAAAATACACTTTATATATATATACCTGCTTTCAAAAATCTATTTAACTCTACTCATTTTAACTATATCCAAAGAAAATGTTGAAAATGTAGTAAACCCTCCACATAAACACAACTGTTAAAAACTTTAATATTTGGATTAATATCTTTATATTTATATGTAAAAATATCATCAAAAAGACCCTATTATATTTATATATACACTGTCTTATGTATACGGTATATTAAAAGAAATGAATATTAAGTATAGCTCCTATTGCAGCACCTATTCCTATATACATTAATTTTCATTATAGCACCTCTAATATTTTTAGTATATTATACAATAGCTAATTTAAAAAGGTAATTTAAAGTTTTAACTTCCTTTTTAATTAATACGATGTATAATATACGTATATAACAAGGAGATGATATTTATGATATTTTATATCTTTCAGCTATAATATTCCCATTATTAAATTTTGGAGCTGAATATTCAAATTATACAACTAATCAAAATTCTACCGTAGATATACAAAAAGTATGGCTACTGAAAAAATACAACCCTATAAATGAATGGGATTTTTGAAATACCAGAACAATTAAAAGCAAGTTATATATATGCCTGAAAATGAATATAACAAAGCAATCTTTACTTATCAACAAGGAAAATATATAGAAAAATTAATTCTGCCATAAATCTTGAAACGAGATAAAAATAATGACATCAAGTAATAGTTATATAAACCTAAATACTAGAAGTATATTATACAATTTTATATTTTCAAAAATATTCGTTAGAGCTATTTAAATCTTTTAATACCTACGAAAATAGTAAATGGATAAAATAATGTTGATAGATAGACTATATAAGTACAAATAATAACGATTTAGTAATATTTGAATATGATTTTGCCAACTAAAAATATTCTAAATTATATAAAATAGAAGTTAATATTAATAGAACAAATAATTATGCTGAAATGCTTAATGAAGTTGCTATATAATATTTGGAAAGATATTAACTCATATATGAATATATAGGTGGAAGAAAATATAAATAAATCTACATATTTAGAGAATTTTATAATCAATGAAAAAAGTTAAAATTAATAGAACTTTCTACAAATATAAATATTAAGCTATAAATAATAAAGATAAAAGGTGGTTAGATTTTACTCTAATCACCTTTAATTTATAATGATCTTATTAATATTATTTTTGTTGATATAATCAGAAATTATTTTTCTAACTTATATATTCAACATACACCTATAAATATTTACATCACTTTTATAATCAACATCATACATTTGTGAAATAATAGTATACAACTTTTTAGCATTAACTTTTTATCACATATCTTTTTATAATCCTTAATTGTTTTCTTAACAAAATTCTATAATTAATATCTTCAATCTTTTCTATATTAAAATCTAACAAATAATCCTCTAATACTGGTATCATATTATTTAAATTAATCAACTCTGATTCACCATCATTTAATTTAAAAATATCAACTCTATTATTCATTTTTAAATATTTTTCTTTAGGTGATGATGATAAAGGGGCAAAATATTTGAAATTATTAATTTCAAATACAATACCAACAAAAGGTCTTGTTTCTTCTTTATTTTTAGAAACCTTTTCATCATATTTTCTTTCATCAATATATTCATCCTTTGATTCTATATATCCTCATAACCCCTCTCTAAAAGAATAGTAGTTGACACGCTAGCACTACTATATTTTCGTTCTCATTTTTGGCTGAGATTCACCTCTTTTTCGTTCTCATTTTTGGCTGATTCACCTCTTTTTCGTTCTCATTTTTGACTGAGATTCACCTCTTTATATATTTCAATTATAGCACTTTTCAATTTTAAATTCAATTTTATTTTTGACTTAATATTAATGGTTTCTCCATCTACTATAGCTATTGAATGTTCGAAAATGCTGATCTTTTCTTATCTCTGAGTAACTCACTGTCCATTGATCTTTTTAATATTTTTCACCTTAAATGTCCCTATATTCACCATAGGTTTCATAAGCTATTACCATTCCTTCTTGTAAAACTGTGCCTGAACTGTGCCTTCCATAATTAGGTACATAAGATTCTTGTGCATTTCAAACTCCCACACCATGAGACCTGTAAAATCACGAACAACAGAAAATCCATTTCTTTCTACATAATTTTGTATAATGTCTCTATATCACCTGTAGTATTCCTCAAAATGGCAGCTTCTATACCTAAATCACGGGCTTTCTGTAACATTTAATAATTTTCTTGATTTCTCATCTATTTCTCCAACTGCAAAAAGTTTTTGCTGCATCTCCATAATATCCATCTAATATTGAGCTACAGTATCTAAAGAAACGATATCTCCCTCTTTAATTATTTCTGTTTATTTGCTCGGTATTCCATGCATACCTTTCTCATTTATAGATATACAAGTTGAAGCTGGATGATGGAGGATAAGGCCACCCTCATATCACTATCCTTTAGTACCTGAGTCTTTGCTCCTTGAGAAAAGAATATAGTCTTCACAAATTTTTATTCATTTCCCAAGTAGATACTCCTGCTTTTAATATATATTTAGGTATAATATCTTCATAAAGTCTTGCAATTATTTCATTTTGCTGCCTTAATATATCTTCTAATGTTTTTAATCTAATCATACATCACCTATATATATACAGCGTTATAATAAATCTACTATTTCTTCTGTAATATATTTACTTTCTTTCTCCTTGTATTTCAGCAACTTTTCCTTTTTTGATTTATAGTACTCCAAACTGGTGCAGTTTGTGCCTTATATTGTTTTTAATCTATTTAATACAATCCTTCTGTATCATCTGCTCTTTGTTCTAAATCTTCTGAGTTTTCATCTACTGGTGGATTATATATCACATGGCTATATCTTTCTCTGTTTTCTTAGAAAACACGTCTTCCCGTAATCTTTTTAATATCTCATCATCTTCAACTATCTAGCTCACATTTTTCTATTTCTTTTCTTGTTTTCTCAAGATTGCATCTAAAGCTTTTAGCTTGTTCTACTGTTCTTGGATCATCCATCGGCATATAAATCCTTTTTCAGCATCTTTCTTTTAATCTTCAGCAACCAATCCATTTTACTATAACATCACTTACAAGATTTCCTGCATCCATTAACTTTTTAGCTTCAAGTCCAAGTGGTGTTTTATTAGCTATCGATGCTCTTAAAAATATCTCCAGTTGAAATTTGAGGTATAGAAAAATCTTTCTATTAACTCTTTTGTTACGTGTTCCTTTTCCTGCTCCTGGTGGTCCAAATAATATATATTCATTCAAATCTCTCCTTTTATTCTCTCAGTATACATAATTTTCCTTAGTATGTCAATCATCTCACGTTCTACTCCACATTCATCATTAGTAAATTTAGTAACTTTCAGCAACTTTTAATAAATGGTTTTCTGAATTTTTCTTACGCATAACCAAACTCTGCTCTGTTACCATTTCAATATCATTTCAGCATTACCAGCACTAATCACATCATCTGGTCACTTTGTTCCAAGTTTTCTTTCATTAATACTCAAGTCCCAAATTTATTAACATTTTTATCTGTGTTTTCTACTAAAATATTCATACTTCTTGCTTGTAACTTTATCTCCATATTGACTTTTTATCTATTATATTATATATATCATCAACTTCTTGTCCTGTTGCAAAAATCATAAGTTTTGAATTTATTTTCTAGGAAACTGTTTTATATCATCTATTTTTACGCAACTCGTAAATTTGCCCAGCATTCTAAATCAACCCTTTTATCATAGTTATATGTTAGTGAGTTTATTCAGTCATGTATACTTAAAGGATTTTTGACTCCTTCTTTTCAAGTAATTCAAATATTCCATTGTATCATCACTTATACCTATCTTGATATATATATCTTCCTTTAAATCATATATTTCTGGCACCATTATGACCTATGATATATCTAACCATATCTTTCATACCATTCAATTTTTCAACAAGCGTAAGAATACCTTTCGCTGTTGCTCTCACCATAGTAAAAATACTATTTCTTGACTAAGTTTCATTTTCTCTCAATTTATCTACATAACTTAAATCTGATTTAAAATGACTCATCATCTCAAAAATGTACCATCAAAAATCTATGGCTACTAATTTTATCTTATCTTTCATTAAATTCCTCCGTAATTTCCACTAACTTATGTGTTATCAATTTTCAAGACTTGAGTGACCTGCATCTTGTATTATATATAGCTTGGCATTTTTCAATTTATTATATAGTTCATAGGTCCACTAATTCTACAGTCTACATCATATCTTCCATGTACTATATCTCATATCTAGTCCTTTTTAGCTTATCAGTATTTTCTAAAAATATAGTTTGGAGTAGGTAGAAAAAGTATTATTATTAAAGTAGTGACATTCTATTCGCGCCATACTAATATCCATAGGAGTAATTTCATCACTATTACTTCTTATTAAACGAATACAACTCACATTCCCAATCTGACTGCAAAATTTAGCATATCTGTTGCTATTTCTAAATCAGCACTTAAATATTTAAAATATGATTTTACTGGATCTTTCTTCTTCTGTAAGTGGTGATAAAAATAAGTCAAATTCTTTTTAGGATATATATGATGCTCCTTCTTTATATAGCCAAACTCACATCTTCTTCTCTTTGCTAAAAATATTCTCTTAAAAACAAGTTTTTAATACTCTATCTGGATGATTTATTGCATAAAACTCAAAGATAAGGTAGATCCCAAGAACCACCAAAAACCATCCACTTATCTATATTTAATATTTCTCTATAGCTTCCATATCTTTAATTAAAAGAAAAAGTATCATTTTCTTTTTAATTCTGAAAAAGGAAGACTTTTTGCCTGAGCCTCTTTGATTCATCACTATTATTTTATACTTATTTTTACCATCTCTTAGCATAAGAGCCCATAGGAGAACCAGGCCCTCCATGAACAAATACTACAGGTATTCCGTTAGGATTTTCACTAACTTCATAATATATTTTATGTAATCCAGTTTCGTAGTAATACCCCTTTTTCATACCCCTCATCTTTATATAGCATCTTTATATTTTGTATTTCTTGACTATTTATCTCTTTTATCATTTAAAACTCCTTTATGACAGAAACACTGTCAATTAAATTATCGTTATACTCCTGTTTTATCTATATAAACGCATGAGTTTCACCAGCATATCTAATTCCTTTTTGCATCAACATTGCAGTTTTTTAATCTATTATAGAAATATTCTGCTTCAAGCCTTAAATAATCAAATTCAACTGTAAATATTAAAGTTTTAGGAAATCTTTCAAAATACTATCAGGAGTTGATATTTGAGATATATATAGTAATTTGAAGCTTCTTCTTTGTTTTTATATATATTGATGTTTTATAAACGACATACATATTTAAGTCCAGGTTGCCTCTGATTTCATCAATTGAGAATTAGTATCATTTTCATCTATGTTATATTCCCTAACATCCCAAATGAAATCTCTTCCATAATATTATCTTTAAGATCTCATTAAAAGAACAGGATAACTAAAGAATCAATCCTTTAGAAATTTTTATTTCACTTTCTTCTATATCTTTTATTAATACTGAAGTTGCTATACTTCTCCAGCACTATCTCCAGCTAAATAAATATTTTCATATTCATTTTTATGCTATTTATAATACTATAACCTTCATTTATAGCAGTAGGGTATGGATGATTCTGGTGCTAAAGAATAGTCAACAGATATTACTGTTGCACCTGTTTCTTTGAGATATATATCTGCATGTATTTTTGTATTGTATTTACTGGAACCACCATAAAAATCCTCCACCATGAAAAATACTATAACATTTTTCTTGTCTTGATTAAATCTTTTCATATCTTATAGCTGGAACTCCATTAAAACTATCTTTAATATTATATATTTCCATATCTGTATATATCAATATTCGGAAACCACATTTCAGCTCTCATTTTTATCAACAGTATTAGAATATTTTATATTATTCAATCTCTTTCTAAAGCAACTTTTCTAAATTAGTTGTTGTTACTAACATTGGATTCATACTACCCTTTTACATTATCCTTCTGTTTAGTGATATCTTATTTCCACAACTCTACTTGAGCCTCACTCTCTAATATGTAACACACACTTATCTACATATTTATTATATTCTCTTCTTGCTTCTCCCACAAAAATTATTCTATTAACTTTAATTTTATAATCTCCTAAAAATCCAACTATATAGTAGAGAATGGAATATATACAACCTTAAATAAAGATAAGCAAAAAGTCCACAAGCAATATTTCCGTAAATAAACTTATACTTAACCTTTTAAAAATATGATTTTTGTTTTCTTTCTTATAAATCTTGCATACCTTGATGAAATCTCTAACTCTAATTCTTCTTTAGGAACCAAAGTGTATATATCTATTCCTTCTTCTAAATATTTAGTTAAAAGTGCTGAACAAAAACTCTCTCATTACTCTATTATTATTTAAAAATAGACTTTTCAAACAACCTGAAAGCATTAAAAATATTATTACGTATTTCATCATTCATCAAACTTTTATACTCCTTTTCAAAAATTTCATTATTTACCTATATCTTTTAAATCAATATTAGAATTAATATTTCCTTCCCTTTTAAATATTCTATATATTCAACTTCTTTTTATTAAATCCTAACATTTTTCAACTCTCATTATTTAATTCATTAATATTATATTTATTAAATTTAACATCTGAAACAAAAATAATATTTATCTATTTTTCTTTTTATCTTGTTTAGATATACCATAAATTTTTCTATATCATATATACTTCCAACAAAATTTTTATATTCCTTAATTTTTAGTTATTATATATTTTACTTATACCTATATTTTTAAATCATTTAAATCAATCTTATTTATATCTTTATTTTTACTAACTTCATCATCTTTTTCATCATACACACATATACTCTTCATTTTATTTCAACTTTAGGTGAACCTGTATTTATTATTCTTGAAAAATTTGTATATTTATTTAAAAATTTATTATAGAAATTATAGCTAAAATGTATACTGCACCCTTAATCACATAATCCCCTAATTATTTTCTAATTTTTATTTAATCCTCTTCAAATTCATTTAACCACATTAAAGCGATCTTTTTAGAGTTGACCTGTCTAATAATCACATCCATCCTTTATTATTTTTGTTGTTCCTCCAGCACCCATTATTGCTATTACACTTTTATTTTCTTTCTATCATTCTATGTTATATATCAGTGTTTTCCAGGGTAAACGATATCTCAAATTTTTCTCAAAAATCGAATGTCTATATAGATACATGGTATATATCCTTTCTTGTGTTACTTTTTAATTTTAGATTCAATCATAATCTAATCCTTTAGTTAGACTATGTCTCTTTTTCATTGTTAAATTAGAAGCATTTTAGTCGATAATGAAATGTAACATTTTTCTGGGACTATATTCTTTAAACTTCTAAAGTATTTAATATATCTTCTGTACTTTCTTTTAGGAAGACCTATTATAAAATCCATATTAATATCAAAACCAAGATTTTTAGATATAGTAAATACTTCATTTAATTTATCTATGGGTCGTGATATCTATTAACTAATGAAAAGTTTCTTCTTTGAAAACTTTTGAGGATTTATACTATTCTACTTACTCTATATTTCTTCCATTAAATTAAGTTTATTTTCATCTAATGTATCTATTCTCACCAGCTTCAAAGTGTATATTCTTTATACTCTTGAAATCAAAATTATCTTGTATTGTTTTTAAAAATTCATCCACTTTCACTGAGCTCAAGATAACGTATGTCTTCCTCTACATATATACTGTTTATATTTATTTTCAATTCTTTACATAATTTTCCTACTTCTTCCGTTTCTTTTAAGTAATTTTTCAAAATATTCATCATATCTCTCGTTATATTTACACTTCTTTTTAAATATGCTAGGAAATGACAGGTAACTACATTTTTGTAGGGCAATATGCAAATCCTATATATACACTAATACCTCTTTGATCTAAAAATCTTTTGAGTACTGCATTTAATAATAATTTTGCTTTTTATCTCTACTTACCCCATAAAATCGATTCAAGTATATATTCAAACTTTAAATTCATCATATTTTTCCAATAATTTTCTTTGCAAGTTTAGTTGGTCGTACTCCACAAGCAGTTCCTAAGGTACAGATATATCATAGTTTTAAAATTACTAATTTTTGCATTACATCTACTTTGATTGTAAAGACCCTTCTTTATTTATATATATTTTTATCTCACCATTTGTTGCTAAAACTTCTATTCTTTCCATCTTCTTTATCTACTTCTAAAGAACTGTATCAAAATTATCTTTCATATAAAGAAATTCTCTTTCCATTTATTTTCATCTATTTCAAAAATCAGAAATTACTTTTCATCCTTATGTCAACCTCATTCTATATGATTTCAAAGTATTTTTCATAAGAGAAGCAATAGTCATAGGTCCTACTCCACCTGGAACTGGTGCTACATATGAAGCTATCATCTTTTACTCTTCAAAATTTACATCTCCACAAAATCTTGCCTTCAACTCTATTTATTCCTACATCTATAACAACTGCCTCCTTTTTAATATCTTCTTTCTCTATTAAATTAGAACACCCGCAGATATAACTATATCTGCATTCTTTAATCTTCCATATCTTTTTGTTCCTTGTATTACACACTTGAACTGTAGCTCTTTTTGTGTATTAATAAAAGTGCCATAGGATTTTACCAACTATATTACTCTACCTATAATAACTATCATCTTTTCCTTCTACATTTATATTGTATTCATCAAGTAATTTGCACTAATTCCATAAGGTGTGCAAGATAAAAATCCTGTATCATCTCCTACTACCATTTTACTCGTATATTATTAAAATGAAATCCATCCACATCTTTATCTGGATTTATTGCATTTAAAACTTTTAGTTCATCTATAATGCTTAGGCAATGGTAATTGAACTACAAAATACCATCAAATCTCATCACTATTTAATCTTTTCTATTTCTTAACAATTCCTCTTCAGATATATTAGAAGAAAAATCTATAGTTTCTGTAAAACCAACTTTTTCACATGTCATTCTCTTTATTTTACATAAACACGAGAAGCTTTATCATCACCAACTATAACCACAACAAGACCTGCACGTCTACCTACTTTTTGTATATATATTATCATGTTCCTTGCTATCATCTAATATTTTATTAGACAAAGTTTTACCATCTAACATCATTTATCCCCCTATATATCTACAAAATTTCCAATCTATATATTTTTCTTCTAATTCTACCTCCCATTCATCACTTATTTGGGGAGAAAAATGTATCTGCTTCACCTTCAAAATTCCACATGACTTACATAAAGATTTGCTCACAACCTGACTCCATCGCTTTTTATATATACTAGCTCGATTTCCATATAAAATTTCCTCTTTTAAATCAGATAAACTATCAACTTATCAAAATCATTATATACTTCATATCTAAATCTCCTTATCAAATTCTTCAATAGATAAAACTATAGTTTCTTCTATTAGGTAGAGGCTTTTCCTATGCTATCAAAGGTATTTTTACCCATTATTATTGTTTTTCCAGTTGTTATTTCTAAATAAAATCTTCTGAACATGCCATAATAACTTATTATTAAGACCTATTTCCATATTTTTACCAACAGCTACTATTATACTAAACATTTCACTTAAACTGCTACTTCAAATTTTATTAGAGGGATGACTTTCATAGTCTACAAGCTCTATATCTTCAAATGTTAACTCATTAAATGGTTTATCTGCAATATTTTAGATAATTTCAATGGTTGACGAGTTAACTGTTCTTTTAAGCCTTCTCATATGATTTTCATATACTATGAGCATCTATTATTGTATGTGCAAATTCTCCAACTTCATAACCATTCTTTAGCTATCATCATAGTTAATAAAGAATAACAAAGCCAAATTAAAAGGTATACCCTAATGCAATATCGCCACTTCTTTGTGTTAAATGACATTTAAGCTTATTCCCATCACATTAAATGCAAAAGCTGATAATGACAAGGTGGTACTTTACCATACTCGCATATTCTGATTCCAAGCAAGAACTATTAATCTTCTTCCATTTTTTGATTACGGATTTTCTTTCATTTCTTTTTAATGTATCTATTATATATTGTATTTGATCAAATACTAAAGCTCCATTTTTCTTCTCTTGTTGTCCATCTATTATTTTCATCTACAAATACTTCTCCATCAAGTGAAATTTCTGAACTGGATATCTCTCTCCAAAATCTACCATAAGTGTTTCCTCAAGTCTACCTTTCTCATCTGCCCAAGCATCCCATATGTCTTTAATTCTTTTAATATGTTTCTTCTCCACTTAAAATACCAGCTCATGTAAATATAGAATTAAAAACATATTTCTTAGTTGTAAAGCGAAAGGATAACCTTGAGATAAATCTACCTATACGAATAAGCAATGTGAGATATAGTGTCAACACCTGTTCTATTTTCCTTTTCTTACTCCATTTTTAAAACACAATCTACTAAATCTAAATAAACTTTCATACTACCTCCACAAACTAAAAATTAATACTATTAATCCTAAAATTATTCTATAATAACCAAATAATTTAAAGTCCCTATTTTTATATATTTTATAAATCCCTTAATAATGTAAAAGTGACATTATAAAGGTTAAAATTAAAACTCTGACATAATATTAACTCATAATATGTTAATATATTTCCAAGTTTTATCAATTTCAAACTTATTTGCACTCTAGCATTGTTGGTATTAGCACAGAGAAAACTCTGTTGCAGCTACTCCTACTTAAAACCTATAAGCATAGCAATCTATTATTGTAGCAGCCGATCTTGATGTTCCAGGTATCATTACAAACATTGAAATAACCCCATATATACAGCCATCGTATATGATATATCTTTAACACTTTTCTACCTTTACTTCTTATCTTTTACTTTCAATAAATACAAGTAATACACTCATAACAACTAACATTATTGATACTATTATAGATTAAATAAATATTTATCTATTAAAATCATCAAAAACTCAACCCTAAAACAAAAGCAGCTGGTAAAACTGCCACTATTATCCATAAAGAAAAATAGTTCGCCTCTCTCTCCTTTATATTTAAAAGGAGATATTTCATTATACAACCACAACAGCAAGTATCGCTCCCAGTTGTATTATTATTTGAAACGCATTAACAACATTATTTTCTGATAATTTTCATTAAATTTTCAAGTAATATCATGTGACCCTGTACTACTAACAGGTATAAACTCTGTAAAAGCTTCTACTAGAGATAATACTTTTAAATATATCTATAATCATTATAATTTCCTTTTCTATTTATATATCATCATACCAAATTTTAATCCAGAAGAATAGATATTATAAAATAAGAACATTTTAATAATGATTTTTCTAAATATATTGACAAACTTTTATAGTTCAGTTATACTTTTGACAAAGTTAATAAAATCATTTGAATGAGAGGAGAAAATGTTAATGATTGTTGTTATTTTGTAATGTTTTTAATATCATTATATTTCAAAGATGGTAGTAAAATTGAAGGAATTTATAAAACATGACGTAATAAAAGTTCTGTTAATTAATTTTACCAAATGGAATAAATTTTGAAAATTCCATATACAGATTTTCAATAAAGAATATAAAAATAATTATGATATAATATTGATATAGGTGAAATATATATTATTATTTTAAATAAATTTTTAAAAATAAAAAGGGGAAATTAAAATGTATAAAATAGGTTTGAATAACGCTTTATTTATTCTAAACTATATGTTTGAAGAAAATAATATGTGATATTTCTTTTAACAGAAGGGAAATCAAAATGACATTATTAGAAACTGCTAATACCTTATCTGGAGCACCAAAAATGCCCGTATTAAAGATGTTATATTAGTTACTAATTTAAAAAGGGTTTTGATTATATTCTAAATAAAAATTAAAGAAAATAATTTTTACTTTGATAAAAGACACTTTTTGCATAGTAAATAGATTAGTTGCAAGTAATGATAATTTTGATAATTTATGGTTTTAGGCGTTATAATATAAAAATAACAGGTGCAAAACATACTGGTATTGAAGTAGCAAATTTAGATATTAGTGAAACTATAAATAAATATCACGATGATCAAAAGAGAAGGTATAAAATT
>BNJT01002231.1_pt1 | contig 33899 bp, 52 predicted proteins | sample 8540491 | NCBI WGS metagenome assembly BNJT01 (sample SAMD00202455, study PRJDB9452) | human saliva metagenome | host: Homo sapiens | reverse complement strand
GGTGACATTCCTGTTTTGTGGGGAAATACAGAATCCGTCGAGATACTATGGGGTGAACCTTAACGGCGGACGCGCAACAACGTTTTGTAACCATTGTGTTGCCGTATTGGTATATTCGTTGATCGGATGATTGTGCGTGCAGTACCGCGCGCCGCCGTGTCCAGGAGGTCGGCAGGCCGGAGCGCGGTCCGGTCGCCGGGGAGATATCTCCGCTGGACCGCGGTACGGTTCTGCGTTCATCGTGGCGCCATGAGTTCCATGGTGGTGGTCGTCGCGCTTGCGGCAGGGCTGGTCGTGCTCGGCGGTGCCGGCGTGGTGCTCCGCCGCGATGGTGGTGGCGCCTGTCCTCGGTCGGGGGCGGGATCCTGGGGTTGAGACCAGGATTCGCAATGATCGTGATGACGTGGACGGTCGCCTGTGGGAGACGGCGGCGGCGGTGGCGGACGGACACGAGGCTGCGGTTCACCGGTTCCTTGAGCGGGGACTACCTCGACTACGACGGTCCTGAGGGGCTCGGTTCATCCCGCCAGGATTTTGCAGAGATGCCCAGGCTGGTGCATGAGGGATGACAACTGTGGGGTGGTTCAGGCGGGGCGGGGTGTGCGCGCTTGAGGCGTGCCGATGGGCGGGTGCATTGGTCGGTGGCGTTGGAGGCTCCTCAGGGGTGGTGGCCGGGGGCGTGTCGTGTGGATTGGTGTGGACCAATGCGGGTGCTGTGGATCTGGGGGACCGGTGAGGTCAGGAGAGTGCCCGAGGCGGTGTCCCGGGCGGTCAACCTGGTGGCCGGTGAGGGTGTCGTCGTGACCGTCGTGCCCGGCTACGGCGGCAGAAGTGAGCTCGTCTGCCTGGAGTCCCGTGGCTGCTCGGAGAGGTGGTGCACCGGCATCGACGACCCGGGTATGGCGTCACTGATGCTCGACTACGAGGACAACGAGGTTTCCATCGGGCTGTCGGACCGCTACGACCTGGGCAGCGGCGAGTACAACCTGGTGCTGGTGGACGTCCGACGCATCGGGCCCCGGGAAGGGGTCTTCGTCGTCGTCGACACCGAGGCCGGCAGGAGGATGCGGGTAGTGGTCGACGACGACGGGACGGCGGTCGCGGTCCGTGCGTTCGCGCCGCAGGAGGGAATGAACGACGCGGGCTACCGGGAGGAGCACATCTCCGGCGAGGAGCTGTGGTCGGTTCCGTTGGAGGCCCGCCCGGGCGCGGTCGTGGCCGTCGACTCCGCCCTGGGAGGCTGGGGTCCTCCTTCTGGGTCATGGACCTGGACGATTCCGGTGCGCTGCACCTGGCGCACTGGAGGCCTGGGCCCCTGCGTGAGCGCGGAGCCCCTGCCGACGATAGGGTGCCGGTGACCGCCGTTAATCGGCTCCGCCCCGCGGCGGGCCCGGCAGCGCGATCGGTACCCTGCCGGGGATCCTCGGGCTCTGTGGCATGTTGACGCGGGATGACGGAGCGTCGTCTAGCGTGTGTCGCGGCCTGATCGGGCAGGCCGGCTCCCGCACCCCGCGGGCGCTTGGCGGCCCGTCCCTTGTGCAGAACAGGAACGACGTTGACAAGCCTCGACACCTTTCTCACTCGCTCCATCCTCGACGTGGACGGCCGCGGTTACGGATCTACCGCCTCGACGCCGTCCCCGGCATGGAGCGTCTGCCCACAGCCTCAAGGTGCTTGCCGAGAACCTGCTGCGCACCGAGGACGGCGCCAACATCACCGCGCTGACCACGTGCGCGCCCTGGCCGCCTGGGACCCGGCCGCTGGGCCCGACACGGAGATCCAGTTCACCCCGGCCCGCGTCGTCATGCAGGACTTCACGGGTGTGCCCTGCATCGTCGACCTGGCCACCATGCGTGGGGCGGTCGCCGACCTCGGCGGCGAGCCCCGAGGTCATCAACCCCTCAACCCCGCTGAGATGGTCATCGACCACTCCGTGCAGATCGACTCCTTCGCCTGCCCGGCTCCCTGGAGCGCAACAAGGAGCGTGAGTACGAGCGCAACGCCGAGCGCTACCAGTTCCTGCGCTGGGGGCAGGGGCACCGTCAACTTCCGCGTCGTCCCGCCGGGCACCGGCATCGTTCACCAGGGTCAACATCGAGTACCTGGCCCGCATCGTCTTCACCACGAGACCGACGGCGTCACCCAGGCCTACCCCGACACCTGCGTGGGCTCGACTCCCACACCACCATGGTCAACGGCCTGGGTGTCCTGGGCTGGGGCGTGGGCGGTATCGAGGCCGAGGCCGCCATGCTGGGCCAGCCCGTCTCCATGCTCATCCCCAAGGTCGTGGGCTTCAAGGCTCTCCGGCGCCATCCCGCCGGCGCCACCGCCACCGACGTGGTCCTGACCATCACCGGATGCTGCGCGCTCACGGGTGGTGGGCAAGTTCGTCGGGTTCTACGGAGAGGGCGTCGCCGAGGTGCCGCTGGCCAACCGCGCCACCATCGGCAATATGAGCCCCGAGTTCGGCTCCACCGCCGCGATCTTCCCGATCGATGAGGCGACTCTGGACTACCTGCGCCTGACCGGCCGCTCCGAGGAGCGCGTGCGCCTCGTGGAGGCCTACACCAAGGCCCAGGGCATGTGGACGTGACCCGGCCCGCGAGCCCGTTTACTCCGAGTACCTCGAGCTGACCCGTCACACCGTGGTGCCCTCGATCGCCGGCCCCTAGCGCCCCCAGGACCGCATCGTCCTGCTCACAGGCCAAGGAGTCCTTCCAGGAGGTCCTGCCCACCCACGCCTCCCAGCCCTCCAGAAGCCGACGCCCTGTGACCCTGGCCGACGGTACTGCCATCGAGAACCGACCACGGGCACGTCTGCCATCGCCTCGATCACCTCGTGCACCAACACCTCCAACCCCTCGGTGATGATGGCCGCCGGCCTGCTGGCACGCAACGCGTGGCCAGGGGCCTGCGCTCCAAGCCCTGGGTGAAGACCTCCACCGCCCCGGGCAGCCAGGTCGTCACCGACTACTGAGAAGGCCGGACTGGCCCGCCCTCAACGAGCTGGGCTTCAACGTCGTCGGCTACGGCTGCGCCACCTGCATCGGCAACTCCGGGCCGCTGCCGGCCGAGGTCTCCCAGGCGGTCAACGATGCCGACCTCGCCGTGGTCTCGGTGCTCTCGGGCAACCCGTAACTTCGAGGACGCATCAACCCCGACGTCAAGATGAACTACCTGGCTTCCCCGCCCTGGTCATCGCCTACGCCCTGGCCGGGACCATGGACATCGACTTCGCCACCGAGCCGCTGGGCCAGATTCTGAGGGGCCGCGACGTCTTCCTGTCCGACATCTGGCCCGACCCCACCGAGGTCCAGGCCGTCATCGACGCCACCATCGACCGCGAGATGTACACGCGCGACTACGCCGACGTCTTCGCCGGTGACGAGCGCTGGCAGGGCTCTGGACACCCCCGAGGGGACACCTTCGCCTGGGACGAGGAGTCCACCCTACGTGCGCAAGGCCCCTTCTTCGAGGGTCTGACCATGGAGCTCACCCCGGTCACCGACATCGAGGGCGCCCGGGTTCTCGCCCTGCTGGGCGACCTCGCGACCACTGACCACATCTCCCCGGCCGGCGCGCATCAAGGCCGACTCCCGGCCGGGCGCTACCTGGCCGAGCACGGCGTGGCCCGCGCGGACTTCAACCTCCTGCGGATCGCGCCGCGGCAACCACGAGGTCATGATCCGCGGCACCTTCGCCAACATCCGCCTGCGCAACCGGTTGCTCGACGGCGTCGAGGGCAGCTACACCCGCAACTTCCTCACTGGCGAGCAGGGAGTCGATCTTCGACGCCTCCCAGGCCTACCAGGCCGCCGAATCCTGCTGGTGGTCCTGGGCGGCAGGGTGACGGCTCGGGATCCTGCGCGACTGGGCCGCCAAGGCACGGCGCTGCTGGTGTCAGGCCGTCATCTCCGAGTCCTTTGAGCGCATCCAACCGCCCAACCTCATCGGCATGGGCGTGGTGCCCCTCAGTTCCTGCCGGCCAGAGCGCCGAGTCGCTCGGTCTGGACGGTACCGGGATCTTCTCCGTCACGGGCCTGACGGCGCTCAACGAGGGGCACCACCCGCGCACCGTCGCGGTCACGGCGCAGAGGGCTGACGGCTCGGAGACCTCCTTCGACGCCGTCGTGCGCATCGACACCCCGGCGAGAGCCGACTACTTCCGCCACGGCGGCGTCCTGCGATGCGTGCTGCGCCGACCGCGAGTTCTTGAGAGCCTGGTGCGCTGATGGCGCGGGCGATCGCGGATCGGCGATCGCCCCGCGCTTCAGCTGGTGGGCACCGTGGAGAGTTCTCTCGTTGGACTGCAAGCAGGTCTGGAAAGAGTCTGCTTGCCCTCGGGCACGAATGTCAGTAACTCATGGCTATGACTATTAGCCAACTTGGGGTGCCGGGCGGCACCATCGCCTACGAGGTGCATGAGCCTGCCGGTGCAGGTACCGGATCGGACGCAATGAGCCGCCGGCCGCTTGTCGTCTGCTCACCGGCCATGGGGGACGTGCGGGACGTCTACGCACCGCTGGCGCAGTCCCTGAACGAGGTGGGCTTCCGCGTTGTCACTGCGGACCTGCGCGGTCACGGGGACAGCTCAGCAACCTTCACCGCCTATGGTGACGAGGCCACAGCATCCGACCTCATTGCCCTGATCGAGGCTCTCGACGCCGGCTCCGCCGTCGTCGTAGGAGCCTCCATGTCCGGAGCCGCTGCGGTGATCGCAGCCGGGCGCCGCCCCGACCTGGTGTGCGGGCTCGTCCTCGTCTCGCCCCTTTCTGCGTGGGCCGCAGAGTCGAGTCAAGACTCTCGTGCAGCGCACCATGCTTGGGATCGCGCTGATGCGCCCTTGGGGTCCTGCTGTGTGGAACAGCTACTCGGCCAGGTTGTGGCCGGGACTGCCCGACGCTCGGCAGCGAGCCACGAGCCTGGTGTGGACCTGCTGCGCCGCCCGGGGCGCTGGCGCGCCTTCTGGGCCACGAGACTCGTACCGACCACCGCGTCGTCACCCCTGGCTGGACAAGGTGGACTGTCCCGTCCTCGTGGTCATGGGACAGAAGGATCCTGATTGGAGGACCCCGTGGCCGAGGCCGCCTGGGCCGCTCGTGCCGTTGGTGAAGGGATGGGAGAGGTCATGATGGTTCCCGACGCAGGGCACGCCCCGATGCTGGAACGCTCCGACGTCGTCGGGCCGCGTGTGGTCGACTCTCGCCCGGCGTATGATCGCCGGCAATGCTGAGGCGAGGCCGGCGAGGGGAACTGAGGAGGGCGGGATGCGCGAGCAGGGCTGAGTGCCGAACGCGTCGTGGAACGGGCTGCGCAGATCGTTGACGAACATGGTCTTGAGGCGCTGTCCCTGGAGTCGTCTGGCCGCCGATCTGGGAGTCGCGCCGCCGAGCCTGTACAAGCATGTTTCCGGTATGGGTGACCTGATCCGAGGAGTCTCCGTGCGGGCGGTGGACGGTCTCGCCGACCGCCTGGCGGCCTCCGTCATGGGGCTGGCCGGACGTGACGCCCTGCGTGCCCTTGCTGAGGCTTACCGAGGCTTCGCCCATGAGCATCCCGGGCTCTATCCGATGACCCAGGTTCCCGTCGAGATGTCGGACGGGAGTCCGAGTCCGCTAGTTCCATCCGCGGCTCAACGCACGGTTGCCATTGTTACCGCGGCGCTGGCCGGCTACCGCATTCCCCGATGAGCGGGTCGTCGATGCTGTGCGAATGACCCGGGCATCGCTTCATGGCTTCGTGGATATCGAGGTCCACGGGGGCTTCGCCATGGACGTACCCATTGACGTGAGTTTTGCCACGCTCGTCGACTCTCTGGATGCCGCATTGATTGCTCTTGGTGGACAGCAGGGGTGGCTAGGGCATCAGTGAGGGCAAAAGGATAAGTCGCTTCAATGACCGGTTGGAAGGAGGTGCGTTGCGTGAGGCTTCCCGGTGCTGCCGGTGATCCGCTGAAGGCTCCAGCAGTCGCCCTGGAATAGGGCCCCTCGCTTCCCGTTGCTCTGGCGTTCAGATCACGCCGAGTGGCGACCCGCCTAAGGAGATGCGCACCCATGTCCCAGCCCACCGTCAATAGCGACGCACTCAACCAGACAGACGTCCCGGTCGAGGAGGTCGACCTTCTCGTCGTCGGAGGGGGGAAGGCCGGCAAGTCCCTGGCGATGCTGCGCGCCAAGGCCGGTGACAAGGTCGTCATGGTGGAGCGGGACAAGGTGGGCGGCACCTGCATCAACGTCGCCTGCATCCCCACCAAGACCCTCATCTCCGCCGCCCGTGTCCTCCATGAGGTCCAGGGCTCGCATGCTACGGCGTCACCCTGCCCGAGCAGGACGGCGGCGCCGATGCCCTGGCCCAGGCCCGCATCGAGCTGGCCTCCTTCCGCGCCCGCAAGGAGGTCGTCGTGGGGGGGAAGGTGGCCGCCCACGAGAAGATGTTCCCCGCCTCCGGCATGGACTTTGTCAAGGGGACTGCCCGCTTCGTGGGGGAGCGCACCGTCGAGATCACCCTGAACGACGGCGGCCTGCGGCGCGTCCGCGGCGCCAAGGTCCTCATCAACACCGGCACCACGCCGTCGGTCCCCCCGATCGAGGGCCTGTCCGACGTGCGCTACTGGACCAGCGAGGACCTGCTCACCCTGCCTCGAGCGCCCACCGGGCTCGGTGGTCCTGGGCAGGCGGCGTCATCGGTGTCGAGATGGCCTCCCTCATGGGGCTCCTCGGCGTGCCGGTCACCGTGTTCACGCTGGGGGCACATCCTGGACCGCGAGGATGCAGGACGTCGCCGCTGAGTGACTGCCGGCCTGGAGGCCCTGGGGGTCACGGTCCTGGCCGGTGCTCACGCCTCGAAGGTCGCCACTGCGACGACCGACGGGGGCGGCGTCGTCGTCACCACCGCCGACGGGCGCGGGCGACCGGCTCCCACCCTGCTCGTCGCCCTGGGACGCACCCCGTCACTGCCGGTCTCGGCCTGGAGGCCGCGGGCGTGGAGTTCGACCGAGCGCGGCTTCGTGCGCGTCGACGACCACCTGCGCACCACCGCCGAGAACGTCTCACGCCGCCGGTGACGTGGCCGGGACGCCCAGTTCACGCACGCCTCCTGGAACGACTTCCGCGTCCTGCGCGACCTCTTCGTCCGGCAAGGAGGCATCCACCACCGGACGCCTCATCCCGTGGGCCGTCTTCACCACGCCCGAGCTCGGGCACGTGGGCCTGACCGAGACCGAGGCCCGCCAGGCCGGCTACGAGGTACGCGTCGCCAAGACCCCGACGGCGGCCGTCCCGCGCGCCAAGACCCTGGGCCGCACTGAGGGCTTCTTCAAGGTCGTCGTCGACGCCCGTACCGACCTCTATCCTGGCGCCGCCATCATCGGCGCCGAGGCCAGCGAGGTTGTCACCAGCATCCAGATGGCGATGCTGGGTGGCCTGACGTGGCAGCAGGTGCGTGACGCCGTCATCACCCACCCCACCATGAGCGAGGGACTCAACATCGTCCTGGACTCCCTGGGCTGAGAACCTGAGGTCGGGCCCCGCCTGAAAGGTCTGAATGACCTGCTCAGGCGGGAGCGCACGCCCAGGCTCTCGACGCGCTCGGTCCCCGGCAGTGCCACGAGCAGCGCCCCGCACCAGGAGCCTGTGGCGCACGCCCGAGCCGATGAGCACGGTGGCCCGGTCCGCCACGGCGCCGTCGATGAAGAGCCGCCAGTCCTCGGGCAGGCCGACCGGGGGTGATCCCGCCGTACTCCATGCCGCTCATCTCCACTGCTCGTTCCACCGAGGAACGAGGCCTTGCGCACGTCGACGCTTCTGACGACGTGGTTGACGTCGGCGAAGTCGGTGGCACGCACGACGCAGGCGGCGCGATGCGCTCCTGGCCGGTGCGCTTGCCGGCCACGAGCACGCAGTTCCCGGTCGCCTCGGGGTCCAGGGAGTAGTGCGCGTTGAGGGCGTCGGTGTCGGAGTGGGACGGGTCAATGGGGACCACCTGCGCCTGACGGGCCAGGTCCGCGCCCTCGGGTGAGGCGGCCTCCAGCGCCCGCAGCGCGGCGGCCACGGGCTCGGCGAGGCAGATCGGCACGCTCCAGCGCCGGCTGCCAGCCGATCTCCGCAGCGAAGACCTCAGCCGGGTCACGCGACTCAGTCATTCCTCTCATCCTCTCGACGACGGGAGCGCCTCTCGACGCGCTCCACCAGACTGGTCCTGACCCCGGGCCACTGCTCCGGAGTGATGGCGAACATGGCCGTGTCGCGCGTGCGTCCCTCCTCACCGGGCGCCAGGGAGGGCTGCCAGGCTCGTAGGACACCCTCGAAGGTTGCGCCCAGTGCCGCGATTGCACCGCGGCCCACCTCGTTGCGCGCGTCGGTCTTGATGTCCACGGTCCACGCCCAGCCCTCGAGGGCCTGTGTGAGCAGCAGGAGCCTTGGCGGCCGGGTTGACGGCGGTAAAGCCGCGAACAGCCGGCGAGAGCCAGGAGGAGCCGACCTCGACGGCGAAGAGCCGCCCGTCCGGCATCCATCGGGGCGTCAGGTAGGCGGTGTGACCGACGACGCGGCCGGTGGCGACCTCCACCTGGGCGAACGGCGCGTAGGTGCCCGTGGACCGACGGGCCAGACTGCGGGTCACGTAGTCCTCGACCTCGCCAGGTGCCGGCACCGTGGCGAAGGGAGTCGTGGTGGCGTCCTCGGCGGCCCGCTGCAGACCCGGCACGTGCTCGGGCGTCAGCGGCTCCAGGCGCACGATGTCGCCGGCCAGGGAGCCACAGGTCAGGACGGGGGACGGGGCATGCGAATCAGCGGTGCTCATACTCGCCGATCATGGCGGTCGGAGTGTGGACGTCGTCGGGATGCCTCAGCATGTGGTCTCATTGTCCCCGTGCTGCGTCATCTTCTTCGAGCCGCGCTGATCCCGGGCAACACCGGGGCGGCGATCCGCCTGAGCGCCAACACCGGCTCCATGCTCCACTCGTGGACCCCTGTTCGACATGGACGACGCCAAGGCGCCGCGCTGGCCTGGACCACCACGACCTGGCCAACACGCGCGTTCATGCCACCTGGCAGGAGTGCCTCGAGCAGGTCCCCGGACGCATCTTCGCCTTCACCTCCCACACCGAGCGCCTCACACCCAGGTCGACTGGCGCGGCGACGACGCCCTCCTGTTCGGTCCCGAGCCCACCGGCCTGCCCCAGGAGATCCTCGACCACCCGAGGGTGAGCGCCCGCCTGCGCATCCCCTACTGGTGGAGGGAAACCGCTCCTCAACCTGGCTAACTCCGCCGCCATCGGCCTGTACGAGCCTGGCGGTCCCTGGGCTTTGCCGGAGGGCCCTGAGCCCCTGCTTCAACCGTCTTCTCAGGAGCATGCCGGCGGGTCGGATCGCCAGGTCCTCCACCACCGCGTCAACGGGGTGTTCACGGCCGAGGCGCACGGCCGCGGCCACCGACTCGCGGCGCCATATGGTCCGCAGCCCGGTAGGCGGGGTGGCCATGATTCCCTCTGGTGCGCAGGCGCGCCGCATTGAAGGCGTGCAACCGCTCCTGCATGGGGTGTCCACCCGACCCGGGTAGATCAGTGACTCGCACCTTGCCCGCCTCCTCTTGGCGCAGCGTGTCAGCCAGGGACTTCCAGCCCCGCCTTGGAGGCGGAGTAGAGACGTTGCCCGAACGGGGGTCACTCCGGCGCCGGAGTTGATGAACACCGTCAGCCCGCGGGCCTCCCGCAGCGCCGGCAGCAGCAGACTCGTCAGATCACGCCGTCGCCACCAGGTTGAGGTTCAGAACCGCCCGCCAACGTGTGGGCGTGATCTGTCAACGGCACCGGGTGCCTCCATGCCGGCGCTGTGCACCAGCACGTCGAGGCTCTCAATGTCGATCCGGCTGACCAGTCTGGCCAGGGCCGTGTCATCGGTCAGGTCGACCGGGCAGATGAGAACTGCCGTCTGGGACTCCTCCTCCAGTGCGAGCGCCGCGCTCCCTCCAGGTCGTTGATGGAGCAGGCCAGCAGAATGAGGTTGTGGTCCCGGGCCAGGGTCCCTGGCCACGGCCAGGCCGATCCCGGAGGTCGCTCCGGTGATGAGCGCGATGGGGCGGCGCTGGTGGCGGCCGGAACCGGCGCGTGTGAAACCATGGGCGGGAGTGAAGGGGATGGACTCCCCTGACGGCGACGTCGGCCCGCCTTGGAGGACGAGGCGTCGACCTGGGCGATCTGTGGGCTCACTGGCCGTCCCTGAGGAAGGCGGCGGACCCTGGCCCCCGGGCACGGGAGAGGTGGCGATGAGCGTGGCCCGGGCGATGCAGTGAGGTGCCAGGGTGAAGGCCGCCTTGGCGGGACTGGCCTCGTCGTTCAGGCCCAGAGTGTCCACGTCCAGGGCGGAGACGGTGAAGACGTAGCGGTGGTCGCCGTCGCCCGCCGGCGGGTAGGGGCCGAACCAGGCGTGGTCGCCCGAGTCCCCGGCCAGGGTGGAAGGCGGCACCGTCGAGCCTGAAGGTCGCTGGCCCCGCGCCCCGCTCCAGCGAGGTGACCGAGGCGTCCAGGTCCACGATGGTCCAGTGCCACCAGCCCGACATGGTCGGAGCGTCCGGGTCGAAGCAGGACACGACGAAGGACTGCGTCTGCTCGGGGAAGCCCGACCAGCTCAAGGCGGGGGAGACGTTGTCGTGGATACCGGTGAAGATGTCCGGGATCCGCCCCTGCTCGGTCAGATCCGCAGAGGTCAGCGTGAAGGAGGGGACCGAGGGCAGGAGGTCGGTAGGGGCCGGCGGGCGGGGCGAGTGAGGTCGGCTGTCATAGGTGTACCTCCAGGCAGGTGATGGATAGGGGTGGTGGCCTTCCGCGAGGGCACAGCCCCAACTGTAGACGCCCTCCGCAGGCCCGTCCTGTGATCTCCTGTGGGATGGGTCGGTGGACTCATCTCGCCGTGAGACCTCCTTGTGACCGGCACCCCGATTGATGTCGCAGTGGAGCGTTATCCTGAACCACATCCGTCGAACGTATGTGACAGAAATGCGGGTGTCATGGGAGCCTCGACAACGCGTGCGCCATCAGGGTGCCCAGAACCGCCTCAGTCGAGCCCGCCTCGCCCCTGAGACTGGCCGAGAGCGCACCCGGACTGCGTGACTCAGCGGCCCTGAAGGTGCAGCGTGCCCTCTCCTCGGCATCGACCAGCGCACCCTGTTGAGCGCATCAGTCGACTCGTCTCGGGCAGTACCCCCCACTTCTCCCGCATCCTCCACGGCGCTCTCGGCCTGGCAGGACTCCGGCGTCCTCACTCTCAGCGATCCACCACCTCCTCCTGGCCGCCCTCGCCCCTGCGCCAGGGAGAGGGCGGCTGGTGCGGCGTCATCGGGGGAGACGAGCTGGGCTGGTGTGCAGCCACCGAGGTCGGACTCGACCTCAACCGGGTCCTCATCGTTCCAACATCCCTCCTCGACGACGGCTCCATCCTGACGGTCACCGCCGCTCTGCTCGACGGCGTTGATGCCCTCCTCGTCGGCGCCGCCGTCGCCGCACGTCTGCGCCCCCAGCACCGCAGACGCCTGCTGTCCCGGGCGCGCGAACGCGGCCACCTCATCCTGACCTCCGCCCACTGGGAAGGCGCCCGCAACCTCCATGCCGGCCCCCTGACCCCGACACCGGAACCAAGAACACGCCTCCCGCTCAGGCTCCGGTGGAGACGCCCGGAAAGCCCTCCGCCGACGCCGTCGTCATTCCCATCGGGCGAGGAGACTCACCCGCCCTGGTGCGAGCCGTCGAGATGCCGGCCGGATACCTGCAACGCCTCAGCCTGGACCCTGACCGACCCGCAGCGCCCACGACTCACCGCGACCGAAGAACCACACCTCACTGTCCGCCGAAGGACTGCGCACGGGCTCCCGCAGCACCGTCGACACCGTCGATCCGACTCCAACCCGCAGGAGGCTGCCGGATGAACCCGCCACAACCGACCTCGCTGTCCGGGGCCGCCCGCCTCCAGGCTCGTGGCCATCTGGGTCCCTGACTGGCCCGTCGTCGCCCTCACCCTGGAGGCCCGCCAGCAGCGTCGACATCCCGCGCACGCCAAGAAGCCCTCACCTGCCGGACCCGGCCACCGGAGCCGCGTCGCCGTCGTCGGTGCTCGCGGAGTCTCGCCGCCTCAGCCCCGGCTCGCCGCGCCGGCATCGCCACCGGCATGCGACTGCGCACCGCCCGGTCCCTGTGCCCCGAGCTCACCGTTCTGCCTCCCCAGGAGGAACGCCAAAGCCGCGCCTTCGAAACCGTCATGGAGGCCCTCGGCTCGCTCCTGGCGGACCCCATGGTGGCCCGCCCCGGGCTGGCCTGTCCGGCGTCGAGGACCCGCCGCCTGGATCGGCGGAGAAGAACCCTCGCCTCGGCCCCTCGTGGAGACCGTCACCCAGGAGGCCGATGTCCGGTAGCAGATCGGCATCGCCGACTCCCTGTCCGGAGCCGTCCTGGCCGCCCGCCGAGGCGTCATCGTCGAACCAGGACGGACCCCGGAGTTCCCTCGCCCCCTGGCTGAACGCACCCTGACCTGCCTGCCCCTCAGCCGCCTACGGCGCGACGCCCGCCCCCTGCTGGAGACCTTCACCCGACTCGGCCTGCGCACCTTGGAGGACCTGGCGGCCCTGCCCCGAAAAGACGTCACCACCCGCTTCGGCCCCCTAGCGGGAGAGACTCCACCACCTGGCCGCCGGCACCCACCACGAGGCCCCCGCCATGACCCCCGGCCGGTTCAGGACATCACCGTCGCCTCCGAGCTCGACCCTCCCGTGGAACCTGCGGACACCGCAGCCTTGCCGCCTGCCACCTCGCCGGGAACCTGTCGGCCCGCCTCCTGTCCGCAGGGCTCGCCGTCGGACGCCTCTGCGTTGCCGCCCGCTGTGAGGACGGCACCGACCTGGCCCGAACCTGGATGCTGGAGGACACCCCCACCCCCACCGAGGCTCACCGACCGCGTGCGCTGGCACCGAGGCGGTGGCTCTCCAGACGCTCCGGACGCCCGTCCTCCCGGACTGACCCACCTGAGCCTGACGGCCCTCGAGACGGAGCCCGGCCGACATCCCAGGCGGGACTGTGGCAAGCGCCCGGACAACGAGGCCCAGGCGCGCGCCCGCCGCGCCGCCGAGCGTGTGGAGTCCCTCCTGGGAGCCGGAAGCATCCTGGTTCCCAGGTCGTTCCCGGGCGCGACCCGCGCTCGCGGGTACGCATGATCCCCTGGGGTGAGAGTGAAGGTGTAGGCGGGTCCGCGGGTGATGAACCGGCGCCCTGGGCGGTGCTCTGCCCGAGCCCTCGCCCTCTGTCGTCCTGCCTCGGCTCGGTTCCTGTGTGCCTCACCGATATTCGGGGGAGGGAGCTCGGCGTCGACATCCACGGTCAGCTCGACGGCGTCCCCGGCTTCTCAGCGTCGACGACGGTGCGGATGACGCTGAGGACGATGCTGTTGAGAGCGCGCCCCGGATGGAGTCCGTGCTCCCGTGGGCCGGTCCTGGCCGGTCGACGAGGGCTGGTGGACCTCTCGAGGGGCCTTCGCGTCGTGCCTACCTCCAGGTGGTTACCGACGTCGGGCCTCCCCGCCTGCTGGTGCGATCAGGCCGGTGGTGGCTCGATGCCGTCTACTCCTGAGAAGGTATCTGATGGTGTGGTCGCAGGGGCTGGGCGCCGTCGCCCCTTCAGCCACGAAGCGCCAGAGTCACCAGGCACAGCCAGGCCAGTCCCAGGGACCAGCCGGCCAGAACATCGGTCATCCAGTGGTAGCCCAGGTAGACGCGGGAGGTCCCCACCAGCAGGGTCGCCCCTGCCGCCGCCATGATCGCCAGGGCCCGGTACAGGGGTCGCCGCAGTGGATGTCAGAACCATCCCCGCCAGCAGGGCCTGCAAAGACAGCCGTGTTGAAGGGAGTGCCCCGAGGGGAAGGAGGTGGTCAAGGCAGGATCACCCAGAAGAGTGTCTGTCGAGGGGCGTGTACGCCTGAAGGTCTCTTTGAGCGCCACCGTCAACAGACTGGAGCCGACCATCGTGAGGGTCAGGATCAGTGCGCGCACGCGGTGGCCCCGCATGAAGAGGAGGACGGCGCAGATCGCGGTCAGGATCGTCAGTCCCACGGTGGATCCCAGGGCGGTGAACACCTGCATGATGATGGTCAGAGCCGGGTGGCGCTCATCCACGGCCCAGGTGGTGACACTCTGGTCGTGAGGCGCCAGCCCCGTCCCGGAGCTCGTGGTCAGGGCCAGCCAGGAGAACAGCGACAGTGTGATGACGGCGGTCGCGGCCAGCGTGCCGGCTTGCCTGGTGCGCCAGGTGTGAGGCAGGTGGTCGAGTGAGAGCATGAGGGGAGGTTATCCGTGCTGGTCTGGACGAGGCTATGCGTGCGCCATGGGCCGGCTGAGTGACGTCGTGGTGTGTTGCCTGTGTCTGGCTCGCTTGGCGGGTAGCATCCGGCCCGAGTGATCTGATCCGGTTCAGGAGGACCCGCGTGGCCAAGGCTCCTACTTCCGCTACGGAGCCATGAACTCCGGTAAGTCCACGGGATTGCTCCAGGCCGCCTACAACTACGAGGAGCGCGGTCAGCGCGTCCTGATTCTCAAGGCGGTAGTCGACACCAAGGGTGAGGGACTCGGTCGTCTCCCGGCTCGGGGTGTCGCGTCGTCGACCTTCTCGTCGACACCGACGACGACCTGCACCCTGGTGCACCGGCTACTCTGGCCGGTGCACGGCCCCTCTGCGACGAGGTTGATGCTCCGCAGGGAAGCCATGCCCTTGCGAGAGGTTCTTGACTGCGTGCTCGTCGATGAGGGCCCAGTTCCTCACGGCCCCAGGTGGACCAGGCTCATGGAGATCGCGTTGATCGACGACGTGCCCGTCCTAGCCTACGGGATCCGCACCGACTTCCGCACAGTCAGGCTCCCGGGTCGCGAAGGCTGCTGGAGATCGCCCACTCCCTGGAGGAGGCTCAAAACCATCTGCCGTTGCGGGCGCAAGACATCTTCAATGCCCGCAAGGTGGGGGAGTCATTCGTCTTCGACGGCGATCAGGTGGCCATCGACTCCGGGGACGTCACCTACGAGTCGCTGTGCGGCAAGTGCTACCTCGCTGCCGGTGGGAGCGCTTCCCGGTCGGTGAGGCTGGGTTCCGGGACTGTGCTTGTGCTGGCGGGAGTACAAGGAGCTCACCGAGGGGGCGGGGCCCCTCACTCCGAGATGTTCCTTGTACTTAGGAGTTACAGCGTTATCGTGAAACTGTGAATGTCTCCCTACGCACTCATCGCAGAGCATCATCCGCTCTTGCGACCTCCCTGATCGCAGGCGCTCAGCACGTCATTCACGGACTCTGGACCGGGCTGCTGAAGGTCTGGCGTTGACGCAGCGCCCGTACGCCACGGTCGAGCGATGAGACTGCAAGCAGTCTCGACGACTCTCGCCGACGCCTTGCTCTCACCCTGCGCACACACCTCCTCCCGCCCGAAGGGTTGGGCCTTCGCTTCGGTATCGGTGTTGGAACGATCTCCGAGGTTGAGGGTGTGGCGGGGCGTCTGATTCAGGACGGCTCGGCGTGGTGGGCCGCACGTGAGGCGATTGAGAGCGCGCATCGCCTCCAGGATGAGGGGAGGGCATTCGTGCGTACCTGGCTGCGCATCCATCCGGATGTGGTCAGCGGCTCAGGAGGGGCAGAGCGAGCGAGAGGGGCTCGTTAACTCCGTCCTGATCCTGCGTGACCAGGCGGTATTCCGCTTTCAGTCACGTCAGCGCCGCATGATGGCCGGACTTCTCATGGGGATGACCCAGGTTGAGGTGGCCCGTCAGGAGAAGGTGAGTCAGCAGGCCGTGTCTGAATTCGCTCGTAGTGCTGGTTCCTCCTTGCTGGAGGTTCAAAAGCTCCTCGATGGGTTGAGTGGGAGAGGTGGGGGAGAATGACGGCCCTGCTCGTTCTGCTGCTTGCCGCCGCCTCCGTGGTTGACGGCTCCGCCTGGGCGGGTGGGGAGGTCATCCCGGATGCCCGCCGGGGTGAGACTGCTGGTGGGGTGTCTGCGGTCGCTGCTCTTGGCGTCCTGGTCAGGTGGCCCATTCTTCATCGATGGGGCAGGAGGCATTGTCGTCATCATCCTGGTGGTCACCGCATGGATGTGCTGCGGCCTGGTTTCACGGTCCTGGTGGGAGAAGTTATTGAGGGTCCGTCAGCGGGGAGCGGTGGGGCGGGGTGCCTCCGAGAATGGTGCGGATCGGCTGGGAACTGCTCATCCCGCCTTGCGCCCATGCGGGCTGTTGCTCTTCGCCGTGGCGCTCTGCATCGTCGTGTCCCAGCCGCTTGGGTCTCGGGCTGCCAAGATGAGCGCCGTCGTCGGAGTCGTCATCCTCCTGGCTGTTCCCGCCAATCAAGTTGTCGCCGACATTCTTGCTGTTGCTCGCCACTCCTCGCAGGGGGATGGGAAGCCCTGTTGCTGCTGATCGCGAGCCCTCGCAGGAGAGCGGGAAGCAGGGCGAGATGGAGAGTTCGATGCGCGGCGGTCGCTGGATCGGTCCGCTTGAGCGAATCCTCATTCTCCTGCTCGCCTCCGTCGAGGCGCCCGCTGCTATTGCCGCAATTGTTGCCGCCAAGGGTGTGATCCGATTCCCCGAGATCAGCGAGGACAAGGCGGGGCAGAAGGCTGAGGAGTTCCTCAGCGGCTCCTTCGCCTCCTGGATTCTGGCGGTCCTGGGCGCTGTGACCATTCACCTCGCCTGAGTCGCGTCACGTCGGGGAGGAGGTGGGGTCGGGCTGGTGGGTTCAGCCCAGCTGAACCCACCAGCCCAAACCGAGCGCCCCAAACCGGATCACCCGAACCGAACGCCTCGAACCTGCATTCCTGAACTAGCCCACCCGGACCGGACTTCCCGGACCGGCTTACCCTAAACCGGTTGGCCGGTTCAGGTGGGCGAGTTCGGGACGTGAGGCAAGGGCCGGTCCCACTCCGTCTCCGTGTGCCTGGGGCCAGGAAGGTCGAAGCCCCAGGTTTTCGTTGCTGTTCCAGCGATTCTGGAGCCCTGTTTCGGTGTGCGAGGTGGTGGGGGCAGGCTATACTGTACATATGTTCGAAGATGGTGTGCTTCCTCATGTCCCGGTCGGTGGTGCGGCCGGGGTGCTGAAAGTGATGCCTGCCGGGGCGCGTCGGCGGGGGCTGTGGGCTGCGCTGAGGACGTGGCGGGTCTGCTGGGGTCCTTGGTCGCTGGTGGAGCGCTGGCCGGTGTGGTGGAGGGGCTGCTGGCCCGCCTGCTGGTCACCGTCCAGGATCACCACGACGACGACAGCGGCGGTGGTGGTGAGGGCTCTGATGCTGACGGTGCCGGCAGTGTTGATAGCGAGGGCTTGTTCGCTGGCGACAGCGGGGACGATGCGGCCTTGGTGGCTGCCGCTGGGGACACGGGTCGTGTCCCGTGGAGGAGGCCGCGCCTCGGGGATCATGGGCCTGGGGGCGCGGGATCTGGGGGCGGCTGCGGCCTGTCACCGTCTGGTGGCGTGGGCGTCGTGGGGTGAGTCCCTGGCGGCGGCGTGCCTGACCGCCTGTGGTGGTTCGTCTGCTCATCCGGGTCAGTGGGGGCCGGACGGTCGGGTCTCGTCGGTGGTGGGGTTTGAGGAGCGCAGGTTCAACGCCACTTGCCTGCTGTCGGCTCGCCTGGGTCTGTGTCTCGGAGTCGGGCCGGGCAGATCGTGGATCACGGCAGCGCCCTGATGAGCATGGGTTTCAGTCCGGTTGAGGCCATGGAGCGGTGCGGGGTGCTGGATGCAGCCAAAGGCGTCCTTGGTGACTCGCTGCCTGGGAGACGTGCCGGCCCCGATGGCGCTGGCCGTTCAGGAGCGGGTCCTGCCTCAGGCTCCTAGGCGCAGCGTGTCCCAGGTGGGGCGCGACATTGAGCGGGCCCCTGATGGAGACAGACCCCACCGGCTACAGGGAGCGCGTCCGGGCCAACCAGGGAGCGTCGGTGCGTGTCGCGTCCAGGCCCGCCGGTGAAGGCGTCTCCCAGGTCCGCCTGCTGCTGCCGACCATGGATGCGCTGCTGCTGGACGCGACCCCGGACGCGATCGCCGCCAGCGCGCGCGGGCCTGCGGCGAGCAGCGCACCGGCCCAGGCGCGCGCCGACGCCCTGACCTCGATGGCCCTGTCCACACTACGCACCAGCCAGCAGACCGCCTACCAGGCGACCACGCATGCTTCGATGACGGCACCAGTGCCGGCACTGGCGGTAGTGACGGTCTGGGCAGCGCCGGTGGCTTTGGTGGTGGTCTTGACGGTTTGAGTGAGCCTGGGTCCAGTGCCTGCCTCCTAGCCTCCTCCCAGGCGTTCTGCCTCCCTGGGTCGTCTGCTCGCCTGACGGAGTGCCCTGGAAGGCCTCCTGAGCAGGCGATGAGCCCTGGTGGGGTCCGCCAGCCCGTGGTGGACACCCTCAGGCACCGGACACCTCCCCTCCCCAAGAACATCCCATCGACGTCCGGGTCACCGTCCCCTGAACAGCCTGGCACCACCCGGGAGACCCCGCCAGCGGTGACCCCGAGGGCAGTAAGTGTGCTGACGACTCTGAACCTGTAAGGAGAACTCTGCCCACCACTGAGTGGGAGGAGTCTGCCCGGACCAGCCCGGCCACTCCCGCCTCCCCGTGCTCGACTGCTCCCCGTCTCCCATCCCGCTGCCTCGTTGTCTGCTGCGGGCGGGGTCGCTGAGGTGTGGGTCGGGGCGCGCAGCCTGGCGGTGCCGGCCATGACTGCCTGGGCCCTGGCCGCCGGCGGACCTGGAGGCGCCTGATCACCGACCCGGTCAGCGGCACCGTCATGAACGTGGGCCGCACCCGCTACCATCCTCCGGCCGGCCTGGCCGACCTGGTACGCGCCCGCGACCGGGCCTGCGTCTTCCCACCTGCCAGACCCCCGCCTGCCGGTGCGACATCGACCACCTCACCGCCTGGAGCCAGGGCGGAACCACCAGCCTGGACAACCTCGCCACCCTGTGCGAGGCCCACCACCGCCTCAAGCACACCCCTGGCTGGACCCTTACCGTGACCAGGCCAACGGGGCACTGTCCTGGCACACCCCCTGACAGGACCGTCTACCAGCGCCACCCAGACGGCACCATCACCCTGCCACCCCAAGAGGGTCGGGCCCCACCAACGCTACGTCCCCGGCACCGTCGTACCGGGGATCTGAGCAAACAGATCAGCCCCGACATCCTCAACCGCTTCAACCGGGCTCTTGACAGAACACTCGACGACCAGGTCCACGCCCCCACCGCTCTCGACACCAACACCAACACCAACAGCAGCCGCAGCCCCCGCCTCGAGACCCGCGGCTCCCCAACCCGGCCAGAAAGCCGGAGCCCTACGAGACCACCCCTACCCCAAAGCCACCCACACCCTCGGACTCGCACCCCTCATCGACGCGGCCCCACCCTTCTCACACTCCAGATGCCACGGACAGACGATGACCAGTCGACACCGCTATGCCGAGCTCCACGCCCACTCCGCCTACTCATTTCTCGACGGGGCCAACGAGCCCGATGACCTGGCCTCGGCCGCCGTCGAGGCTCGGTCTGGAGGCCCTCGCCCTGACCGATCCGACGGCGTGCCCCGGCATCGTCAAGCATGCCCAGGCGGGTCGTACCCACGGACTGCCCACCATTCACGGCACCGAGGCTCACCCTGTCCGACGGCTCCCACCTGCCCGCCTGGCTCGCAACCCCACCGGTTACCGTCGCCTGGTATCCGCCATTTCTCGGCACAACCTGGACGCAGGGGAACGCCGAGAACCGGCCCACGACCCTGCCCACGCTCGCCTCGGCTCTCCGCACTGACCCCCACCGGCCGGACCGGGGAGCCGCGGGAACCTGCCTCATCCTCACCGGCACCGCCAGACGGTCCTCTGCGTCGGGCGCTGGGCGACCCTCGCCGCCCCGGCACCTGGGACCTGAAGGCGGCAGACGCCTGCCTGGGTCACCTCGCCGATCTCTTCGCCGCTCCTGACCGAGGCAGCCTCTTAGGCGCCGGATCCACGACCGGTCGCCCACAGGTGGAAGGGGACGCCGCTATCGGCCTGGCCGTTGAGCTCACCCTGGATGGAGGCCCCACCGACGCCGCCCTCACCGAGGCCCTGACCCGCCTGGCTCACGACCACCGGCTGCCCCTCGTAGCCACCGGAGCGGTGCGCTGCGCCCGTCCCACCGACGCCCGTCTCGCCGACGTCCTCACCTCAACCCGCCTGGTCACCGACCTGGAAGGCTCCCGCGGGCATCTACCCGCCATCGGCCGCTGGCTGCGAGGGAGCCCAGGACATGGCTCTGCTCCACCGCCGCAGTCCCGACGCCGTCGATCTGGCCGCCGAGACCTCGCCGAGGACCTCGCCTTCGACCTGTCGCTCATCGCTCCGGGCCTGCCCGATGCCGATGTCCCAGAGGGACATACTCCAGCCACGTGGTTGCGCGAGGCTCACCCGCCAAGGCGCCACTCGCCACTACGGCACCCCGCAGGAGCACCCCCGGGCCTGGGAGGTGCTCAACCACGAGCTCGAGGTCATCGAGTCCCTCGGATTCCCCGGCTACTTCCTCATCGTGCACGCCATCGTCGAGTTCTGCAGGCAGTCGGGAATCCTGTGCCAGGGGAGGGTCGGCGGCCAACTCCGCAGTCTGCTACGCCCTGGGAATCACAGCCGTCGACGCCGTCCGGCACCAGATGCTCTTCGAACGCTTCCTGTCCCCGAGGCGAGCCGGCTGCGGACATCGACCTCGATATCGAGGCCTGCCGCCGCGAGGAAGTCATTCAGCATGTCTACTCCCGATACGGCGAGAGCGTGCCGCCCAGGTCGCCAACGTCATCTCCTACCGGCCCCGATCCGCCGTCCGTGACGCCGCCCGAGCCCTCGGCCACCCCGCCGGCGTGCAGGACACCTGGGCCAAGCAGATGGAGCGATGGACCTCGGTGCGCCCCGGAGGGCTGACTGGGCAGGCGACGAGGTTCCCGAGCCGGTCCTCGATATCGCGGAGAAAGCTGCTGCGGCTGCCCCGCCACCTGGGGGTCCATCCCGGAGGCATGGTCCTGTGCGGCCGCTCTGTCACCGAGGTCTGCCCGGTGCGCTGGGCCGCCATGGACAATCGCTCGGTTCCTCCAGTGGGACAAGGACGACTGCGCCGAGGCCAGGCTGGTCAAGTTCGACCTTCTGGGCCTGGGAGCGCTCACTGCCCTGCGTCTGGCCTTCACCACACTGGCAGAGCGAGGACAGACCGTTCCCGACGTCGTGACGGAAGGAGCGGCGCGAACCTCAGATCCGGCCGCCCTGGGGACTGCACACCTCTCCCCGAGGAGGATACGGCCGTCTACAGAGCTGCTCACGGCTGCGGACACGGTCGGGGTCTTCCAGAGTCGAGTCGCGTGCCCAGATGGCCACCCTGCCCCGACTTCGCCCCCAGACCTTCTACGACATCGTCGTCGAGGTCGCCCTCATCCGCCCAGCCCCATCCAGGGCGACGCCGTCAACCCCTACATCCGCCGCCGGCTGAAGCGTGAGGAGATCACCTACCTGCACGACTCCCTCAAACCCGCCCTGACCAAGACCCTGGGCGTGCCCCTCTTCCAGGGAACAGGCTCATGCAGATCGCCGTCGACGCCGCGGGGTTCAGCCCCGCCGAGGCCGACACCCTGCGTCAGGCCATGGGGGCCAAACGATCCCATCGAGCGCATGGATGCCCTCCGCGACAGGCTCGTCAGCCGGGCATGAGGTCCCAGGGCATCGACGACGCGCACTGCATGAGCAGATCTACAACAAGCTGGGGGTCGTTCGCCGAGTTCGGCTTCCCCGAGTCCCACGCCTTCTCCTTCGCCTACCTGGTCTATGCCTCGGCATGGCTCAAGGTGCGCAAGCCCGAGGACTTCTATGCCGGGGTCCTGGCCGCTCAACCCATGGGCTTCTGGTCCCCGCAGTCCCTTGTCGCCGACGCCCGCCGCCACGGTGTGCGCGTCCTGCCCGCAGACATCAACCGCTCACTGGCACAGGCCACCGTCGAGCAGCGGGAGGACCACCGGGATGCAGATCGATCAGGCCAGTGAGGGAACCGCTGAGCCCTCATCCCGCCGCCCCATCACGCCCTCGATGTCCACGATGACCTCGCGGTGCGTCTGGGCCTGGCCCCGATCAAGGGCCTGGGGGAGCGGGCTGCGCACGCCATCGTTGCCGAGCGCCGTGCCCACGGCCCCTACCTGGGACCTGGCCGATCTTGCTCGACGCGTGAGCCTGAGCCGCTCCCGCCTTGAGGCGCTGGCCGCCTCAGGAGCCCTGGACGGCTTGGGGACGGAGCGTCGCCAGGCCCTGTGGGCTGCCGGGGTCCTCTCCGACGAGCACGGCCGCCGTCGCGACTCATCCCGTCGAGGACAAGGCGCGTGGTGTCAGCCCACGCTTCCGGGGACCGCTGTCGGCGCCCAGGCCCCGACCCTGCCGACCATGACCGACCGTGAGCGCCAGGCCGCCGACCTGAGCCTGACCGGAGTGTCCACGCACGGCTCGCCCTGAGACTCACTGCGTCCCCGCACTGACCGCCGACTGGCGTGCTGAGCGCAGCCGATCTCTCAGGTCAGGAGCATCGGGGAGCCGGGTTCGGGTCGCCGGCGTCGTCACCCACCGGCAGCGCCCCACACGGCCTCCGGCATGATCTTCCTCAACCTGGAGGACGAGACCGGTCTGCTCAACGTCGCCTGTCAGAGCCGGCATGTGGCGCCGCTACCGCAGCGTCGGCAGACGCGCCGGGTCGCCCTCATCGTACGCGGCACCGTGGAGAAGGGAGACGGGAGTCGTCGCGCTCATAGCCGAGCACCTCCAGGCCCTCCCGGTGTTCCCTCGACCGGCAGCCGGGACTGGTGCTGAGCAGCGGATCGTCATTCCCACTCCTCTGCGGGTGGAGTACGCGGGCAGTCTCACCCGGTGACCGGGGCGTCCTTGGTATGCAGACTCGGAGTAGACGGACCAGGCACGCTGATCAGCGGAACCGCGACGATCGCGCCGAGCGAGACCGGCGGCGTAGGTCCCCAGAGCGACGCCGATGATCACCACCACCGGGATGCAGCGAAACCTGACGGCCCCATGATGAGAGGCTGGAGGATGTGCCCTCGATCTGGCCGATCCCCGCCACCCCCACGCCGACAACGATCATGGTCACGAAGCCGCCGGAGGCCAGCGCCACCACCATGGCCACGATCATCGCCAGAGGAGCGCCGATGATCGGGATGAAGGCGCCGATGAATACGAGCACCGCCAGAGGGTCGCCGCCAACGGGATCCCCACCAGCCGTAGGAAAGACTCCGGCCATGACTGGCGTCGGTGAGTGCCACCAGCACGGTGCCGCGGGCGTAACCGGCGAAGGTGTACCAGCCGGCGCCCGCGGCCCGGTGAGTCGACTCGCGCATCGTGGCGGGCAGGCTCGTTGAGGAACCAGCGCCACATCCTGCCCCCGGAGGCGAGGGAAGAAGATGGTGACGAACAGCGCCAGGGCCAGGACTGTGAGCACGTCGACGACCGCGCTCGCGTTGGAGACGACCTCAGAGGCCAGGGAGGGGCGTTGGACTGCAGATAGTGCTGGCCCTGGCGCAACCAGACCTGGAGCTGGTGATAGACCTGCTGCTGCGTCGAGGTGCAGCGGCCCGTGCTCCAGGAACTCCATGATCGTGTCGAGGCCGTCACTCGAACTGGGATGCCAGGGGAGCTCCACTGACTGGTGACCGAGGCGACCACGTGCGTCACCAGTCCGGCGATCGCACCGATGGTGCTGCAGCAGGGCCAGGAAGGTCGCCGGGTAGCGGGGCATGATCTGGCAGAAGAGGTTGACCATCGCTGGAGGGATCGAGGTGAACACCAGCGCCATGAACAGGCCGATGAACACCGGGATCACCTGGGAGGTGGCGTAGAAGATCAGGCCGATGCACAATGATGATGCCGAGTCCGAGCCAGGCCCCAGGGCCGCCTCGCACCAGCCACGAGGGCAAGGGAGTCCATGATCGTCGAGCGGGTCGTGACCGTCTCCGGGAAAGGAGACCGATGGTGCAACGCGGACGTGGGTGGTCGATACCGGGGAGTGGTCGGGCTTGGCGGCAACGTCTCTGTCCGAGTCCGACTCCCAGCGCAGCTGGAGTCGCGATCCGCCTGCCTGCGTCTCTCCGCCCAGTCGATTCCCCGGTCCAGGGCCGTACGGGCGCTTCTGAGCCGTCGCAGAAGACCGCTGCTGCTGAGTACCTCTCGAGGACCTCTTCTCGCGAGCTCGGGGCCCCTGAGCCGTCTGCTGGGAGCGGGTTCTGAGAGGACTCGGGAAACCTCGTCGACGTGTCCTGCGTCGGCTCCTGTGACGGAGAGCTGGTTTGTTGCCATGGGGTGAACGTTCAGTCCTTCGCTGGTTATCGGGCTGACGAAACATCACAGCCTACTGAGCGTGGCCCCCATGACCGCCCCGAATATCGGCAATCCGACTGCACCCGCCGCTGCGACGAACCAGATGCGTCTGCCCGCGCACCGCCGCGCTGGGGACAGACGGGGAGGACAGCACGGCTCCTCATCGACGCTCCTGCCGGAGCTGCGGAGATCTACCTCCACGGCGCCACCCGTCACCTCGTGGGTGCCGCGCGGTGGCTCGGAGGTCATCTTCACCTCACGGCAGGCGGTCTTCGACGGCTCCACCGCCATCCGTGGAGGAATTTCCCTGTGCTCTGCCGGAGTTCGGCGTCGGCATCAACGGTGACGCCGTGCGAAAGCACGGATGGGCGCGCATCGCCCCTGGCGGCTGCGGATGGTCGCCCTACCGACTGACGGCGGTGTCCGCGCTCTTCTGAGTGTCAGTCGTGACCGCCTGACGGCGCTCTACGAGGTCGAGGTCGGTGAGACTCTGCGCCTGGGGCTCAGCCTGCGCAACGAGGGGACCGAGCCCTCGCACGGTGGAGGCGGCCGCCCACACCTATCTCTCGGTCCACGACGTCACCGCCAGCCTCATCAGCGGGCTCGCCGGCGCCTCCTACAGTGACAATCTGGCTCACAGTCCCAGGGAGGCCCGTCACGTCCAGGACGGTGATGTGACAATATCCGGACCCCGTGGACCCGCATCTACGACTCCGCTGAGGCCGGTCACCGTGACCGATCCGGGTCATGAGCGCACCATCCACGTCGACAAGCGCAACGCACCTTCCACGATCGTGTGGAACCCCTGGTCCACGTACAGCGCCCCGCTGCCGGACATGGCCGACGACGAGTTCCCCCACCATGGTCTGCGTCGAGAGCGGAGCGGTACGAGAGCACGCACCCACCATCGAGCCTGGGGCGAGCTGGTCCATGCAGGTGACACTGAGCGTCGAGAGCACCGGGTGTGATGGGAAGCAGCTTGAAGGTGCTTTGGTGGCCTCGGTGGCCGTCATGCTAAGTTTCTCTGCGTCGCCGGGACGAGGTCCCGGAGAAGCCGCTGAAAAGGCGGAGGAGACAACACAAGTCCAGTGGCGGAATAGGTAGACGCGCTAGCTTTGAGGTGCTAGTGCCTTTATTAAACGGGCGTGGGGGTTTCCAAGTCCCCTCGGACACCACCAACAGTGATCCCCGGAACCATGAGGGTTCCGGGGATCATCACGTTTCCGTCAGGAGGCTTCGCTCAGCTCCATTCGGGACGGTAGAGGTCGGGGCGGGGACGCGAAGCAGCACAGTATGAGCGGCACGATTCCCAGTCCAACGCAGGCGAGAAGCAGGATGACAGCCCATCCTGACTTCCCGTTGTCATGAAGACGACGCACCATGACGGCGAGCGACGGTACAAGGATCACAAAGGGCGTAGACACTGTACAGAAGCAGAACCCAGGCCGCTGCCGAGAAGCGCTCAGCAGGCATGCGTCCTCTGAACCCGTCCCTGCTCCCGCAAGAATGATGACAAAGGCCAGTATGCCGAGAACGGTGGGGATGATCACCTGGTACAGCAGGAACGACCACCAGAACTCGGACGAGAGGCGTAGCCGCGGAACTGGGCGTAGCGCTGGAAGTAGCGCTTAGCGGCGTCGCCGATGCTCGCGCCAGGCAGCGGGGCGACGTCGGGGTTCAGGGCGAGCCCCAATCCGAACTGGTTGGGGGCGCCGTAGGGGCGGGGCCGCCGGGGTAGAGGGGCGGGCCGCCGTGGGGTGCCTGACCGCCGTAGGCCGACTGGTCTGGCTGAGCGTCGTAGGGGCAGGACCGCTTCCGTAGGACATGAATCCTCATATGAGACGGGGTAGGGAGTTGCGAGGTGCCTTCATGGCTGAGAGGCACCCGGACTGGATGCGCCTTCTGGTGTCAGATCGGCATGCGAGCCAACAGCCTAAGGGGTAGAAGGATGAGCTCGTCATCCTCGGTCTTTCTCTACCACGGTGGGGGATGTACTCCCTACTGACCTGACAGGTAGGCAGCCTCGGTAGAGTGAGCTGTCATGCGCTCTGCTACCCCATTGCGACGTCGTCTCGCTGCGTAGCACCGTCCCTGAGCTGGCTACGTGCGCGCGCCGGGGTCTGTCTGGTGTTCCTGGCCAATGGCCTGCGGGATTCGCCAACCTGGTCCCGCGTTTCCCGGAGATCGTAGCGCGCTGGGGCTGAGCAAGAGTGCCTTCGGTCAGGCCGTGGCCGCAGCCAGTGTCGGCGCTCTGCTCGCGGGGCTGGCACGCGTCCTGGCTCATCTCCCGCCTGACCTCGGCCAAGGTCGCCAGCCTGGGCATGCTCGTGGTGGCCTGGCGCTCCTCGGCGCCGGCTGGCTCGTTCGTGGGATCGTCCTGGCGGGCTGTCTGCTGATTATGGGCGGGACGGACTGCCATCGTCGACGTCGCGCAGAATGCCCACGGGCTGCGGGTCCAGCGCCGTTGGGGAACGTCCATTGTGACGAGCTTTCCACGCCTGCGTGGTCACTGGGGGCGGTCCTAGGAGCCGCCATGGGGTCAGGCCATGGCCGGGAGCCGGCGTGGCGCTGGGGACCCACATGGTGCTGACGGCGGCGGTGCTGTTAGCCTCTCGGGCAGGTCCCCTGCTCGCGGGCTGGTTCCCTGCCTGGGCCACGACGCTCGATCGCGCCCTCGATCAGTTTCACAGGACCTCCGACGGCACCCCTCGAGATGGCATCGCCTGCACTTGCACTCGTGCAGTGCCCTGCCGGCTAATGGTCCTCGTGCTCATCGTTGGCAGTCTGCTGTGCGCCGCCTCGATGTTCCCCGAGGGACGTCGCCATGAACTGGTCGTCCCTGCTTCTGTCCGACCAGGGTGCTGGCCCCGGTCGCGTGGGGCTGGGGACTGGTTGCGCTTCAGGGAACGATGATCATTGGGGCGTCTGGTGGGTGACCGGATCATTGATGCCGTCGGTCAGCGAGCGGTTATCGCCTGGGGCGGAGCGCTGGTCACCCTCGGAATGAGTATCGCCCTCCTGCTCTCCTCCGTTACCCGGGAACGCTTGCTCGGGGATGGCGATCTCCGGGGCGGGGCTGCGCCGTCGCCGTACCCTGTGGCCTACTGCGCCGCCGACGACGTCGAAGGGCTTCCGCCCGGGCTGGGCCTGACTATCGTGTCCTGGCTGGCCCGTCTGACAGGCTTCTGGCGCCTCCGGTTGTCGGCCGGCTCGCCGACGACCATGGACTGTGGGTGGCTCTGGCCTACGGCCTGCTGGGAGGCCTCATCATGGTCACCTGCTGGCCGGTCCTGCACCGCAGGTCCCGCCGGGGACGAGGAGACAGGGCGGACGCGAGGGTCAGGCCAGTCCCACGAGGCGTCGTCGTCCGGCGTCCCGGTGACGCGCCCAGACAATACTGACCACAACGGTCGTGGCCACGGCGATCACGGGTGAGTCCGATGTACACGGGGGAGACTCAGGAACAACGCTGATACCGCTGAAGCGTCCGTTGAGCGTTCTGAACGAGCGTTGAATGAAGACCAGGACGCCTCCGGCCGCACACAGGACCCAGAAACCGGCCGCTGCCGCGTTCCAGTAGTCCTGTCGAAGGCGCGCCGCGCACCAACCGGGAAGATTGTCAACATCGACATCTCGAAGGCCTATGCGGCGAGGCGCGTCGTCTCCGGGGAACCTGCGTCGGGTAAGCCACCAGGGAGCCGGTCGCAGGCCTGTAACGACGGTATCAGGCCTATTCCGACCATTCCTGTGCAGACCAGAATGGCGAAGATCGTCCGGTCGGTGCTGAGAACTGCCCCGACTCCACTGAAGACGTAGATCAGGGCAAAAACGAGGATCATGAGGGATGAGGTGAGCGAGGACCTTTTAATTCTGCCTTTTCTGACGGTCTTGGTGACACTGTGGGGTGTCAGGGCCAGGCCGGTCCCATACGGCCATCAAGAGTGACTCCCCGCCTGCGCGTCTCACTATGAGGGCGGGTGATGAGGTCGGGACGTAGCCCCGCTTCAACGTCGAGCGGGCGCGACGATCCTGGCTGCTGCCCAGTTATCTGGGTGAGGACTGAGCGTAGGAGCTGCCACTGCTCCTCGGCGACGAAGTCCGGTGTCCGCAGGATCCAGGTGCTCCGGAGCCCAATAACCGTGATGAGCACGCCCAGGACGATGAATCCAGCAGGTATGAGCAGTAATGGTGAACCGAATGCGAAGGAATGGCCGTAAGCCTCATCGTCGATTCTCATCATGGGTGTGGCTATGATGAGAATGGAGAACGCGATGAAGGAGAAGACAGCTCCGAAGCCGGTTATAGCCAGCCTGCTCCACATTCCCGGACCCCACTGCCGGCCAGGCGCCGCAGTGCCCGGATCGTAAGAGGAGATGGCGGCCTTGACCGCCTGCTCAATCTGCTCTTGGCCGGCAATGGATGCCGGCACTGTGAGCCGTTCACGAACCAGGGGGAGCCTGGAGGCGGAGCCGAGCCCGGACTCGTAGTAGTACGTGCGCGTGGTCCGCGCATCACGTCAGACGTGGTGCTGACCGAGATGTTGCTGACGCGGGCCGGGACCCTCTGCTCGACCGTGACGACTGCGCCTTCCTGACGTACTCGCACGGCAGGGAGCTTCCAGCGTGCGATTGCGGGGCCATGACGACGACTTGCAGGTACGGGGCTGGGCATACTCATGTGGGCTTGTCTCCGTGGGGTGTGGGCAGAACTCAGATGAGTCCTGCCTGGTGGCGCAGTTCGCTGTCCTTCTGCTGTATCCAGCGCCTGCCGATCACAACGGTGGCGAGTGCTACAGCGATGACGACCAGCGCAAGGACCGAGTTCTGTATCAGTGCGTAGGTGTGAGCCTCCTGCGAGGAGGGGCTGGTCGAGAAAGCAGTCTGATTCAGCATCACAGAGGCGAATATGGCGAGAATAGCCACGACGAACTCAATCATGAACACGATCGCAGCAAAGGTTCCAGTAGCGTTCGCGCCGGCGAGCATCGCACCACGCGGGTAAGGAGGCGGTGTCGACATCCTCCCAGCTGAGCTCTCGCGGTTCTTCCTCTCCGGGCATCGTACTGGGATAGGAAACGAGAAGGCGGTCGCACTGCCGGGAGGTGTGGGAGAGGATCGCACCGAAAACGCTGACGCCGCCGAGCAGAGGGAATGAGTGTGAGGCTGTCCGGCGGCGATGAACAGCAGGGAAGATCAAAACCCCCACGGTCAGGAAGACTGAGGCGAAGACGGTCATGCCGATGAGGGTGCGCCGGCCCCTGCCTCACGCGCTTGGCGACGTCGTAGGCATCCGGCCATGGGGACCCATGCGCCCGTCACGGGTGACTCCTCGCGTGAGGGAGTCTCCGTTCGGGTGAGTGATGAGATCCCGGCGCAGGCCGGCCTCAATGTCCAGGGGGCGCGACGAGCCGGGCTCCTGCCCTGCCAGCTGGGTCAGGGTCTGACGCAACAGCCCCACTGCTCCTCGGCCACGAATTTCGGGGTGCGCAGGGCCCATGCTGCACGAGCGCCGACGACTGCAATGGCGAGTGCAACGAGGGCGAAGACGCTGGGAAGAACTGTCAAGACCTTCTGAATGCCGGCGAAGGGATCGCCCGGATGCGAGATGGAGGGGCTTCGGTGGAGGGAGACGGCGAGGTACAGGCCGAATCCCGCCATTCCCTAGCGCGGCGACGGTCTGCAGCAGTCGCAGCAGCGCATCCCCACTGAGCTGAACGGACAGCGCCGCCGTGCCCGGGTCGTAGGCGGCGATGGCGTGGTTTACGGCTTGACGAACCTGCTGCTTACTTGCCGCACTGGCCGGAATGGTCAGACGCTCCTTGACGAGTGCCACTGATGTCGGAGATCCCAGTCCGGCTTCATAGATCGGAGTCTGATGCTCGTCGTGGAGGCTACTGGAGTCATCCCTGCGACTCGTGTGAATGCTCTCCACGCGGGCGGGAACCCTCTGCTCGACCGTGATGACATCGCCGCGTCTGCGCACCCTCACTGAGGGCAGCATCCAGCGGGGAATGGCGGGACCGTGACGGCGGTTCTCTGACAAAGGGGTGGTGCTCACGCAGGCTCTTCTCTCCTTGGTGCTTCGCCTGTGAGCATAGGGCAGGAATCGTCCTGGGAGATGATTTTGGGGAATCCATCAGGAGCGCAGACGGGGGAGGCGTTAGCATCGTCTCCCATGGATCCCTTTGAGATGACTGTTCCTGCGGATGCCGGTCTGCCCGCTCTTGTCCTGTCGGTTCCGACCGGCGACGACCTCGACCGCATCACCGAGATCTGCCAGGACGCGGACATCCAGGAGTGGACCTTCGTCCCCCGCGGCTACCAGCGCAGCGACGCAGAGTTCTTCGTCGAGCAGGTCGTGGCCGAGGGCTGGAGCGAGGGGCGCGAGCTCACCTGGGCGATCCGCGAGGCAGACGCCGGCGCCTCTCCGCACCTGGTGGGCATGCTCGGCATCACCCTGAGCGGCCCTGAGGACGCTTGGACCGGCGAGGTCGGTTACTGGCTCGCTGCTGCGGCGCGCGGGCGCGGCACCATGACCCGTGCCGTCGCCGCCCTCATCGATATGGCCTTCGACCCGAAGGGCCCCTTGAACCTGTCCGCGCTGAGGTGGCGCTGCGACATCCATGAGACGAGCCGCGGCCCCGGTGCCCAACTGGGACCTCCTGGAAGGTCGCCTGGTCCCTCGGCTTCCAGCGGGAAGGGGCGAGTGCGCCGCTTCCTGCCCAACGGACGGTCGCCTCCACGATGGCTGGATCGCCACCCTGCTGCCCGAGGACCCGCGTGAGCCGCAAGCTCCCTGGGACGGGCCCGTTGGCGCAGACGACGTGCTTCCCCTGGTGGCGCACAACGGCGTCGGAGAGCGGGAAGGTGACGACCCCGAGGCCCTGGTGCGCCGCTTCCACGCATCTACGGGCTTCCCGTCCAGACCGACGGTGCCAGCCTCGAGCGCGAGAGCCTCGAACATGCGCATGAGCCTCATCGCCGAGGAGTTCGCCGAGGCTCGTCGGCGCCGTCTACGGGCAGAGCGGCACGCAGCGAGATCGAGTCGAGGCTACCGCCGACGCCGTGGCCGCCGACGACGGTGCTCGTGACACCGTCGAGGCCGCCGACGCCCTGGCGGATCTCATCTACGTCATCTACGGCATGGCCCTGGAGACGGGGATCGACCTGGCGGCCGTGCTCGCCGAGGTGCAGCGCTCCAACATGTCCAAGTTGGGCGCCGACGGCCAGCCGGTCTACCGCGAGGACGGCAAGGGTGCTCAAGGGGCCGGGACTACTTCGCACCTGATGTGGCTGAGGTGCTGCGCCATCGGCGCCTGCGCTGAGAAGAGCCATCGGTGCGACCATAACTTTACTATGCATATAGTAAAGTTATGGCTGTGACTCGTACCCCCGGACTTCGCTGCCTGGGCGGCCCTGGCCGTCCTGACTCTTGCCGTCACTCTGCTGGCCATTGACTCCACGGTGCTGGCGCTGGCGATCCCCTCACTGAGTACCGACCTGAGCCCGACGGCCAGCCAGCTGCTGTGGATCGGCGACATCTACTCCTTCACCCTGGCCGGCCTGCTGGTCACCATGGGTAATGTCGCCGACCGCATCGGTCGGCGACGCCTCCTGCTCGTCAGGGACGCTCGGCTTCAGGGGCCGCCAGCATCATGGCGGCCTTCGCGCCGAGCGCGGAGCCCCTCATCGCCGTCTCGAGCCCTGCTGGGCTGTCGGTGGCGCCACAATCATGCCCTCCACCCTCTCGCTCATACGCAACATCTTCCCCGATGCCCGCCACCGCACCACCGCCATCGCCATCTGGTCCGCCGGCAGCTCCGGCGGCACCGCCCTGGGGCCGCTGGTTGGCGGAGTCCTGCTCGAGCACTTCTGGTGGGGCAGCGTCTTCCTCATCAACGTTCCCGTCATGGCGGCCGTCATCGTCACGGGCCTGTGGCTCCTGCCGGAGTCCAAGAACGAGCAGGGAGCCCCGGTTGATTTGGCCTCCGCGGTCCTGTCGGTCCTGGCCATCGTGCCGATCACCTACGCCGTCAAGTCCTTCGCCCACGACGGCCTGACGGCCGTTGCGGTAGCGGCGCTGGTGGGCGGCCTCGCCGCCGGATGGCTGTTCATCAGGCGTCAGCGCACTCTGGAAACACCACTGATCGACGTCGAGCTCTTCAGCCGCCCCGCGTTCACCTGGGCGATTGCGGCCACTGTCCTGGCGATCTTCGCCTTGGCCGGTCTGCTGTACTTCTTCTCCCAGTACCTCCAGCTCGTTCGGGGCTACTCCACGCTCCGAGCGGGCCTGACCGAGGTGCCCGCATCACTGGCCTCCATCGTCGTTGTCGCGGTCGTGGCCGCGGTGGTGCGCCGACTCGGCAACGGTCGGGCGCTGGGAAGCGGCCTGCTCATAGCCGCGGTGGGGCTGGTTGTGGTCGCTCTGGGGGAGTCCTACGGCGGAATCGTGGTGATCTGCGTCGGCCTGCTCATCATCGGCGCAGGCATCGGCCTGGCCTTCACGGTCTCCACCGGAGCGGTCCTGGGGGCGGTGCCGGCTGACCGCGCCGGAGCGGCCTCCGCCATCTCCGAGACCGGACTCGAACTGGGAGTAGCCCTGGGGATCGCGGTGCTCGGCACGATTCAGGATGTCGGTTACCGGCTCCTGCTCGGACAGGCCCCCTCCGGGCTCCCGGGGCGGGTCGCCGACGCCGCCGAGCAGTCCCTGGCCACCCTGGCGGGTGTCATCGATCCGGGTGACCCCGGGCAGGCCGAGCTGATGGTTCAGGCCCGAGAGGCATTCACCCGCGCCATGCAGGCCACCGCCGTGATCGCTGCCGGTATCCTCCTGTTCGCGGGTGTGATGGCTGCGCGTCATATCCCAGCGGCAAGTGAGGAGAGCTCATGAGAACCTCGAAACGGGACCGCATCATCACGGGGGCGCTCGAGCTCGCCCACTGTGACGGTTTCGATTCACTCACCTTCGACACTCTGGCTGAGCACGTTGGTCTGAGCCGCGGCGGAGTCATCTATCACTTCCGCACCAAGACCGAGGCTCCTGGAGGGATCGCGGCAGAGTTCCTGGAGCGGTGGCGGACTGAGGCCCCTGGCTGCGCTGGGCGGGCCCCTGGAGGAGGCGAGCCGGACCGAGCGCATCGAGGCACTGACTCGCTCAGTCCTCGACGGCGAAATCCTGCCCGGCGAGGTCAGCTTCATGCTCTCGGCCACGCCGGAGGCGGAGATGCTCAAGGATGCCTGGAACACGCTGCGCAGGGAGTGGGTGGGTGAGCTCCGTGAGCTCACTGCCATGCAACGCGTGGCGCTGCTGGCCGTCGGACGGATGGTGGGCCAACCGCGCCGTCGACACTGACAGTCAGGACCCCGACGATCCTGAGATCGCTGATCTCATCGTATCCCTGGCCGCCGGGAACGTGCCGTGAGCGAGTAGCTCTTCACTGCCTGCGACACGGACGAGATAAGGACTAATCGACCCACACGAGTCTCGCTTTGTTGTTCTTGAGGCTCCGGTCACATGGCACGATGGGCCC